>ERZ795043.506-NODE-506-length-31030-cov-132.290008_pt1 | contig 31030 bp, 28 predicted proteins | sample MGYA00375127_ERZ795043 | MGnify/ENA primary metagenome ERZ795043 (study PRJEB30172, sample SAMN05518447) | compost metagenome | isolation source: Feedstock adapted compost from Newby Island compost facility, Milpitas, CA | place: USA:Newby Island compost... | reverse complement strand
TCAAGTTCGCATCCAGAATCCAAAGAAGGTGCCCACACTAGCTTGACTCAGACGCGCGGCGGTGGCTTCATGCACGGTGCCTATGGTTTGTGATAGAATGAAACCGACGTTTTCGGCAAAAGGCTTCATGCGGAGGGATCGGCAAGGTGGAAGGCCGGGAAGGCGCCGCAACCGGTGGAACGCCCGTGGACTGGGACCGGCTCAGGCGGCAGCTGGAACAAATTTTGCAGGCGGAATTTCGCCTGAAGCAGGTCGGCAAAGCCGACTGGACGCGCTGGGGCGAAGAGCGGGACTTGCCGGCGATGGCCAGCCGCGAGCGGGAGGGGGAGCTGCTGTTTCCGATCCGGATCGCGGGCGACCGGGTGGAGGTTTTGGCGGCTTCGCCCCCGCTGATGACGGAAACGGAACGCCGCCTCGTGGAAGTGATGCTGGAAACGGTGCGAAAGTCGCTCCCGAAACGGAAAAACGGCGGCGACACGCTCAAGGCGGAGCTCCGGGAATGGATCGAAAGCCAGATCGCCGCCGGCGAGCCGGAAGACCGGGACCCGCCGGCCCATCTGACGGCGTATCCCGTTTTGTATCAGGAGCGGGTGCCGTTTTTGATCGTGGGCGGCCACGCGCACGAGGAACCTTTTGCCGGGGATGAGCTGCAGAAGCTGATCGGCTCGTTTTTTGACAGCGAGGTGCTGCTCGTTCCCCTGGATGAAAGGGAATGGCTCGTTCTCGCCGGCCGGTCGCTGCTTGATCCGGATGATGAAGCGGGTGCGGAGGAGAGCGTCGAGGAGCGGCTCAGTTCCCTTTGCGAAGGGCTGCATTCGGTGCTGCTGAACGAGGGCGAAGGGGAGTTCCACGTCACCGTCCATTACCCGATCGTGCCGGCCCAATCGCTGCCGATGACGGTGATCCGGATGCGGGAAGCCGTCGCCGTCGGCCGTTCCAGCCGGATCAACCAGTACGTCCACCTGCCGTGGGAGCTGTATCTGGACCAGCTGCTGAGCCCCCTGTCCCGCGCCGACAAAATCCGCTTCATCGAGCAGGTGTTCAAGCGAAAGGAGCCGATGCTCGACGACGAGACGATCCTGACGCTGGAGACGTTTTTCGAGCTCAACTGCAATGTCAGCGAAACGGCCAAACGGCTGTACATCCACCGCAACACGCTGTTGTACCGGCTGGACAAATTCCGCCAGGAATCGGGGCTGGACGTCCGCAATTTCAACCAGGCCGTGCATGTGAAAATCGCTTTGCAATTGTACAAAGTGACGAAAAGACACTGAGGATTTTGTAGATTCTGTGCATGGTCAGAAGCGGCGGCCCGGGGTATGATGATAGCACGGATACCAATCAACCTTTCGAAAAGGGGACGAGAACATGGCAGGCGTTCGTTTGAGCCATATCTACAAGACGTATCCCGGTGCGAAAGAACCGACGGTGAAGGACCTGAACCTGGAAATCCGGGACAAGGAATTCGTCGTCCTGGTCGGTCCTTCCGGTTGCGGTAAATCCACGACGCTGCGGATGATCGCCGGGCTGGAGGAAATCACCGAGGGGGAACTGTACATCGGCGACCGCCTGGTCAACGACGTGGCGCCGAAGGATCGCGACATCGCGATGGTGTTCCAGTCCTACGCGCTGTATCCGCACATGAACGTGTACCAAAACATGGCCTTCGGCCTGAAGCTGCGCAAATTCAAGAAAGCGGACATCGACGCCCGCGTGCACGAAGCGGCCCGCATTCTCGACATCGAGCACCTGCTGGACCGCAAGCCGAAGCAGCTCTCCGGCGGTCAGCGGCAACGGGTGGCCCTCGGCCGCGCCATCGTCCGCGAACCGCAAGTGTTCCTGATGGACGAACCGCTGTCCAACCTGGACGCCAAGCTCCGCGTGGCGATGCGTTCCGAGATCTCCAAGCTGCACAAACGTCTGGAAACGACGATCATTTACGTGACGCACGACCAGACGGAAGCCATGACGATGGGCGAGCGCATCGTCATCATGAACGAAGGCGTCATCCAGCAGGCCGCGCCGCCGACGGAAGTGTACAACAACCCGAGAAACCTGTTCGTGGCCGGCTTCATCGGTTCGCCGTCGATGAACTTCATCAACGGTCTCATCGACGAAGAAAGCGGCAACGTCGTCTTCAAGTCGAAGAACATCAACGTGGTCATTCCGGAAGGCCGCGCCAAGATTCTGCGCGAGAAAGGATACGTCGGCCGGGAAGTCATCTTCGGCATCCGTCCGGAAGACCTGCACATCGAGCCGATTTTCCTGGAAGCTTCGCCGAACAGCATCGTGAACGCCGGCATCGAAGTGGCCGAGCACCTCGGGCACGAACAAATCCTGTACCTCGAAGGTCTCGGCGACACGACGGTCATCGCCCGGATCGACGGCCGCACGCCCGTATCCGAAGGCAGCAACATCCGGCTGGCCATGGACATGAACAAGTTCCACATCTTCGACAAAGACACGGAAGAAGCCGTGTTCTACCAGGAGTCGCGGAACTGACCAGATGCATGATCCGCCGGCGGTCATCCGCCGGAAACACCGCCTGCGACGGAAACCGTCCGTCGCGGGCGGTTCGTTTTTTTTTGCCGCCGGCGGCGCCCGGTCCGGACCGCCGTGTGCCCGCTGCGGTTGATTTATGCGGCGATTTCCTTTACGATTTTACTATCGAACGAAGGGCCGGCGCGGCAACGGCCGGCCGGCAATCGGCGGGTTTTGGGGGTTCCATTCCCTTCGCGCCCGGACGGGAGGAACGTCAGGCGATGAGCAAGGTGAGAGTGTCCGAAATCGTCAACCGCTTCAATCTGGAAGTGATCAGCGGCGAAGAAGGCCTGCGGCGGCCGATCACCGTGGCGGAACTTTACCGGCCCGGACTGGAGATGGCGGGCTATTTCGCCCACCATCCGAAAGAGCGCGTGCAAATCCTCGGGCGCACGGAACTGAGCTTTTTTGAAGGGTTGACGCCGGCGGAAAAGAAGGATCGCATGACCCGGCTTTGCGACCCGAAAACCCCCTGCATCTGCATCTCCCGGGGCATGGAGGTGCCCCGGGAACTGATTGAGGCGTCAGAGGCGACGGGAACGGCGGTGCTGCGCAGCAGCTGGCCGACGACGATGCTGTCCAGCCGGCTGACGGGCTTTCTGGAAAACCGGCTGGCGCCGACGACCACCATCCACGGGGTGCTGGTGGACGTGTACGGGGTCGGCATGCTGATCACCGGCGCGAGCGGCATCGGCAAGAGCGAAACGGCCCTGGAGCTGGTCAAACGCGGCCACCGGCTCATCGCCGATGACGCGGTGGAGATCATCCAGACCCCGGACAACGTCCTGTACGGCAAGGCGCCGGAGCTGATCCGGCATCTTCTGGAAATCCGCGGGGTCGGCATCATCAACGTGATGACGCTGTTCGGCGCGGGCGCCATCCGCAACGAAAAGAAAATCACCATCGTCGTCCGGCTGGAAAACTGGCAGGAAGACAAGCAGTACGACCGGCTCGGCCTCGACGAAGAAACGACCCGCATTCTTGACACGGAGCTGCCCCTGGTGACCATTCCGGTCCGGCCCGGACGGAACCTCGCGGTCATCATCGAGGTGGCGGCCATGAATTTCCGGCTGAAGCGGATGGGGTACAATGCGGCGCTGCAGTTTACGAACAAGCTGACGGAATCCATCGCCGAGGATTTCGACGATCTGGAATGAACGGCGCACGACGGCGGGCGAAGCCGGCCGCCTGCGGCCGTCAATCCGCCCGCGTCTTTCCTGCTTCCCGTTGCGGCCATGCGCGACGGAAACTTGCGAAGAAGACGGAGGGTTCCCGTGAATACGCTGCCACTTGTGATTGACCCGGTTGCCCTTCAGCTGGGGCCGGTCCGGCTGACCTGGTACGGCATGATTCTCGGCCTGGGGGCGGTGCTCGGGCTCGTGCTTGCCGTCCGCGAAGGCAAACGGTTTGACATCTCGCCGGATTTTTTCATGGACCTGCTCCTGATCGGCGTGCCGATGGCGATCATCGGCGCCAGAACGTATTACGTCGCCTTCGAATGGGAGCACTACAAGGGCGACTGGTATGAAATCCTCGCCGTCTGGCACGGCGGGCTGGCCATTCACGGCGCGCTGATCGGCGCGATGCTGGCCGGCATTCTCTACACGCGGGCGAAGAAAGCGCCGTTCTGGCGCATCGCGGACATCGCCGCACCTTCCCTGATCGCCGGCCAGATGATCGGGCGCTGGGGCAACTTCGTCAACCAGGAAGCCCACGGCGGCCCCGTGCCGCGGGAATTTTTGAGCGACACGCTGCATCTGCCGGACTGGATCGTCAATCAGATGCAGATCGGCGATACGTATTACCACCCGACCTTTTTGTACGAGTCCGTGTGGAATTTCACCGTCCTGCTCCTGCTTTTGTGGCTGCGCCGGCGGCCGTGGCTCAGGGCGGGGGAACTGTTTCTCGGGTATTTTGCCCTCTATTCGCTGGGCCGGTTCTTCATCGAGGGCTTGCGGACGGACAGCCTGGCTTTCCACGGGCCGTATTGGCTGGAGAAACTGCTGGCCGCCCTCTGGCTGCCGATGCGGCTTCTGTTCGATGCGGGCGACCTGCCGCCGGGCGGCGGCAACGTGCGCACCGCCCAGTTCATCAGCCTGCTGCTCATCCTGACGGCGGCCGTTCTCATCATCGTGCGCCGGGTTGGCGGGTTCGCTTCGCAGCGCTATCTCGACCCGATCGTGATCGGGTCGGCGGGTGCCGGCGCAGCCGGCGGCGATGCGGACGGAGCGGCCGGCGGCGGGGGCGAAGCGGCGCCCGGCGGGACGGGCGAAACGTCCGGCGGCGCGGCGGCCGCACCGTCCGCGGATGGAACTTCCGGTGACGGGAAGCGCGGGCAGGACGCCTTCTACGGGAACAACGAAAATGCCCCGCACGGGGTTAACGGACAAGCCGGCCGCGGAGCCGGCACGGCGGCTCCGGGCGGCGCCGGCGTTTCCGGCGGAGAGCGGCCGGCCGGCGAACGGGACGCGGAAGGGAAAGCCGAAGGAGGCAGGGGAACGATGTTTGGCTGGCTGTCAAACCGCAAACGCCGTTCCGAAACGGACGGTCTGGACGACGATGGGAAAAACGCCGCCGGCCCCGCCAAGGAGGAACAACAGGCGCGCCGGCGTGAACCGGAGGCTTCGCCGGCGGAACAGGGCGAAAGCGCAACGCGGGAACAGCCGGTCGGCGAGGGGGCCGGCCCGTCCGGTTCCGTCTACACGCCGCCGCGCTATGAACCGGGGAATCCGCTGCTATGATCCGCTGCGTGCTTTTTGACCTGGACGGGACGACCATCGACACGAACGAGCTCATCATCGAATCGCTGCAGCATGTCATGCTGCATCATTGCGGCAAAACGCTGACGCGGGACATGATCATTCCCCGCATGGGCGGGACGCTGACCGACCAGTTGCGGTATTTTTCCGGGCGGGAAGACGTCGCCGATCTGGCGGCGGCGTACCGGGCGTATCAATACGAACGGTACGGGGACAGGGTGACGCTGTTCCCCGGGGTTTTGGAGGCGGTCCGGCGGCTTTCCGGGGCGGGGCTGAAAATCGGCGTGGTGACCAACAAGTCCCGCGAATCGACGGCCCGGACGCTGGACATGTGCGGGCTTCGCCCGCATGTGTCGTCGGTGGTGACGATCGAGGACGTGAAGCATCCGAAACCCCACCCGGAGCCGATCCGGAAGGCGATGCGGGAACTCTCCGCCAAACCGGAGGAAACGGCGATGGTCGGGGACAGCCCGTACGACCTGCTGGCCGCCCGTGCGGCCGGCGTGACGGCCGTCGCCGTCGGCTGGTCGCTGAAGCCCCGGGACGCGCTTCGGGAAGCCGGGGCCGACCGTTTCATCGAAACGATGGACGACCTGCTGGATCTGTGCGGCGTCGCGGGCGGGCGGGACCGGCGGGCGCCGGCCGCGCGGAAATGAGGCGCGGTGATGGAAAACGGGCCGAAAAGCCGGCAGCGGGGCAAGAAGGGGACGGGCCGAAAACCGGCTTCGCCCGGCATGAGGCAAAGAGGGATGCGGACGTGAGAAGGACGGAACGGTATCCGGTGCAGGGCGCCAATTCCCTTTGGCAGATTTACCGGACGGTCAGCCCCTGGAAGGGGATTCGCAACTTCATTTTCATCCAGTTTTGCCGCTACTGCCCTTCGCTTCCCCTGAAAAACTGGATTTACCGCCGCGTGCTCGGCATGCAGGTGGGCGAAAAGACGGCTTTCGGCCTGATGGCGATGGTGGACGTGTTTTTTCCGGAACGCATCCGCATCGGCGACAATACGGTGATCGGGTACAATACGACGATTCTGGCCCATGAATACTTGGTGAGCGAGTACCGGCTCGGGGACGTGGTCATCGGGTCGAACGTGATGATCGGCGCCAACACCACCATTCTGCCCGGCGTGACCATCGGCGACAACGCCGTCGTCGGCGCGGGATCGGTGGTGCACAAAGACGTCCCCGCCGGCGCGTTCGCGGCCGGCAACCCCTTGCGCATCATCCGGCCGGGACCGGAAGACACCGGGTCGTAACGTGCTTTGCGCGGCCCGGTCGTTTGTTTTTTGTGGCGGGATTTGCGTTTGACGCGGTGGTGACGGGGCGCGCCGGCAAAGCGGGGAGATGCCGGCCGGCGGCAGCGTCCGGCGGGTTCCGCCGGCGGCAGGGGGGCTGGAGCGCGGGACGGGACCGAAGGGCGCGTCGTCCGGCACGGCGGGGGTGGTCGTGTCGGCGCCGGCGGTTGACGATCTGGCGGACCTGTGGTACGATACGGGTATTCTTTATTTTGGTAGCATGGTAGATAGATAATAAATTAACGCGTTAATTCGATAAAGCACCCGGCGGGTTTATGAAGCTTGCGAAGTATTGCGAAGGCTCCACGGCGTTTAACGTGGAAAAGCAACTTTTTTATCGGCCTTGATCATCAACGGGATGAACGAAGGGATGACGATGCCAAAACCGAAAATGTTTGAAAAACCGCGGGGCGTGAAGGATTATTTGCCGGATCTGGCGGCCAAGCTGCGCCGCATCGAATGGCGGGTGCTCGATTGCATGGCCCGCTGGGGCTACCGGCAGATCATCACGCCGACGCTGGAATATTACGATACGGTCGGCCTGGCCAGCTCCACGGCGAACGAGCGCCTGTTCAAACTTTTGGACAACAAGGGCACGACGCTGGTGCTGCGTTCCGAGATGACCGCGCCGATCGCCCGGGTGGTCGCTTCCCTGCTCAAGGACGAGGCGCTGCCGCTCCGCCTGTCCCACCATTCCAACGTGTTTCGGGCCATTGAAGAAGAGGCGGGGCGGGAATGGGAGTTTTTCCAGACCGGCGTGGAGCTTGTCGGTGACGGTTCCGCGGAAGCGGATGCGGAAGTGATCGCCCTGATGGCCTCGTGCCTGAAGGCGGCGGGCGTCCGGGAGTTTGCCATCGCTCTCGGCCACATCGGCGTTCTGAACGGCGTGCTCGCCGCCGCGCTGCCGGACCGGCCGGACGACCAGCAGGTGCTGCGGGAATGTCTGCTCCACCGCAATTATGTCGGCTACCGGGCGGCGCTGAAGGGCATGGACCTGGATGCCGGCGCCCGGGCGGATCTGGAGCGGATCCTGCGGCTGCGCGGCGGGCGGGAAGCGTGCGACGAGGCGCTGGAAGTCGTGCGCGACGAGGCGTCCATGCAGGCCCTCGGCCATCTCCGGGAAGTGTGGGACGCGCTGCAGGTGTACGGGGTCGGCCGCCACGTGACGATCGATTTGACGATGGTCGGCAATTTTGCGTATTATACGGGGCTCATTTTCGAAGGGTACGCTTCCGGGCTCGGGTTTCCGCTGTGCAGCGGGGGCCGCTACGACAATTTGCTTGCCTCCTTCGGGCGCCCGGCGCCGGCGACGGGGTTCGCGCTGGAGACGAACCGCATCTTGCTGGTGGCCGACGATCCGCCGGACGACGGGCGGCGCATTCTCGTGCTGTACCGGAAACACCGGCGGGAAGAGGCGCTTCAGAAGGCCATGGCTCTCCGCCGGGAGACGGACGCGGCGGTGGAGACGGTGTTCGTGCCGGACGGCGAAGCGGCCGACCCGGCCACCGGAAGCGAAGGCCGCTGGCTGTTCCGGGGGCGGCGGTATGACGAAGTGTTCCGTTACGATGATTGATCGATGACTGATCGACGATCGACGGATGATCGATGGATGATCGGCAAAGGGGCCGCGCGCGGTCGGTTTGATCGAAGCGTGATTGAAACGTGAACGCCGGACGGGCCGTGCATGATCCGGGCCGGTGTCGGTGCGGGGCATGCAGGAACAGGGCGGCTGACCGGCAGGAACGGAAGGCCGGAGGACGGGGGTGAATGGATGATGGCGGAAGATGCACGGCTTCGCCTGAAGGTGGCCATTCCGAAAGGAAGGATTTACAAAAGGGCGGCGGCGCTGTTCCGGGAAGCGGGCATTCCCGTGCCGGACGACGTGGACGACACCCGCAAGCTGCTGGTGACGCTGGAAGAGGCGGGCATGGAAGTGATCCTGGCCAAGCCGGCCGACGTGCCCACCTACGTGGAATACGGGGCGGCGGACATCGGCGTGGTGGGCAAGGACGTGCTGCTGGAAGAAAACCGGAGCGTGTACGAGCTGCTTGATCTCGGCATCGCCCGCTGCCGCATGTCGGTGATCGGGCTGCCCGACTGGAAGCCGACCATCCATCCGCGGGTCGCGACGAAGTACCCGAACATTGCATCGCGGTATTTCCGGGAGCGGGGGCAGCAGGTGGAAGTGATCAAGCTGAACGGCTCCATCGAACTTGCGCCCCTCGTCGGCCTGGCCGACCGGATCGTGGACCTGGTGGAATCGGGCCAGACGATCCGCGAGAACGGGCTGGTGGAGCTGGAGCGCATGTTCGAGATCACGAGCCGGCTGATCGCCAACCGCGCGAGCTACCGGATGAAAAGCGTCCTCGTGGACGATGTCTGCGACCGCCTGCAGGCGGCCATCGACCGGCACGCGGCGCATGCGCATTGATGCGCAATTTCGGGTGAAAAATCGGCCCAAACAGCGGAGCGTTGCGTGAGCCCGTGCGGGCTTTCGGGAGCCAAAAACAAGGAGGCGTTGGGGATGATCGAAATCAGGGAAGCGGCCGGGTTCAGGCTCGAGCGGCCGTTGGACTACGGAACGCCGGAACAGAACGAGGCGGCCCGGCGCATCGTGGAAGACGTGCGGCGCGAAGGGGATGCGGCGGTGCTCCTCTACGCCGAGAGGTTTGACGGCGTGAGCGCCGGGCGGCTCGCGGGACGGCTGAAGGTGGAGGAAGCGGAACTCGAGGCGGCCTATGAACGGGTGGATGCGGCGTTCCTCGAGGCGCTCCGGCAAGCGGCGGCCAACATCCGCGACTTCCACGAGCGGCAGAAGCGGCAGAGCTGGATCGACCTCCGGCCGGACGGCACGATGGTCGGGATGCACATCCGCCCGCTGAAGCGGGTCGGCGTCTACGTGCCCGGCGGCAGCGCCGCCTACCCGTCGTCGCTTCTGATGAACGTGATCCCGGCCAGGGTGGCCGGCGTGAAGGAAATCGTCATGGCGACGCCGCCGGCGACGGGCGGCCAGGAAGGCATCGCCCCCGAAATTCTGGTGGCCGCCGCGGAAGCCGGCGTGAAGGAAATCTACCGCATCGGCGGCGCGCAGGCGGTGGCGGCGCTCGCTTTCGGCACCGAGACGGTGAGGCCGGTGGACAAAATCGTCGGGCCGGGCAACATTTACGTGGCGCTGGCGAAACGGCTCGTGTACGGCGTCGTCGACATCGACAGCATCGCCGGGCCGAGCGAGATCGTCGTGCTGGCCGACGACACGGCCGACCCGCGCCACGTGGCCGCCGACATGCTGTCCCAGGCGGAACACGACGCGATGGCGTCGGCGGTGCTGGTCACCACGTCGCGCCGTCTGGCGGAGGCGGTCCGAAAAGAGCTGGTCCGGCAGCTGGCCGACCTGCCGCGGCGGGCGATCGCCGAGCGTTCCCTGGCCGATCACGGCGCGCTCCTGATCGCCGCCACCTGGCAGGAGGCGATCGACACGGTGAACCGGCTGGCGCCGGAGCACCTGGAGATCATCACCGCCCATCCGCTGGAAGACGCCTGCCGCATCGAAAACGCGGGCGCCGTGTTTCTCGGGCCGTGGAGTTCGGAACCGGTGGGCGATTACTTCGCCGGTCCGAACCACATTCTGCCGACCAACGGCACGGCGCGGTTCGCTTCGCCGCTGTCGGTGGACGATTTCGTGAAGAAAACGAGTTTGATCCATTACAGCCGGCGCGCGCTGGAGGAAAACGCCCGCCGCATCGCGGTTCTCGCCCGCGGCGAAGGGCTGGAGGCCCACGCGCGCGCCGTGGAAATCAGGCTCGGCGCCGGGCCGGAAGACCGGCCGGGGAACGGGCCGGAGAAAGAGGGGAGCGCCGATGGCGGACAAAACGGCTGACGAGACGATGGCCGAAACGCCGAGACGGGGTTCGGAACAGCGCAAGACGGGCGAAACGGACATCAAGCTGTCGTTTGTCGTGGACGGATCGGGGAAGAGCGACATCGACACGCCGGTGCCGTTTCTCAACCACATGCTGGACCTGTTCACGCAGCACGGCCGCTTTGACCTGACGCTGCGTGCCGAAGGCGATACGGACGTGGACGACCACCACACGGTGGAGGACGTCGGCATCTGCCTCGGCCGGGCGCTGCACAAGGCGCTGGGCGACAAGGCCGGCATCCGCCGCTACGGCAACGCCTTCGTGCCGATGGACGAGGCGCTGGCGCAGGTGGTGATCGACATCAGCAACCGGCCCCACCTGGAATTCCGCGCGGCATTCCCGTCGCAGACCGTCGGGACTTTTCCGGTGGAGCTGGTGCATGAATTTTTGTGGAAATTCGCCCTGGAAGCGAGAATCACGCTGCACGTGATCGTCCATTACGGCCGCAACACGCACCACATGATCGAGGCGGTGTTCAAGGCGCTCGGCCGGGCGCTGGACGAAGCCGCGTCCCGCGATCCGCGCGTCAGGGGCGTGCCCTCCACGAAAGGGGTTCTCTGACACGTGATCGCCGTCATCGATTATGGCATGGGCAATCTGCACAGCGTGCAGACCGCGATCGCGCGGCTCGGGCATGAAGCGAAGGTTTCGTCGGATGAAGCGGAGATCCTGGCGGCGGACGGCGCCATCCTGCCCGGTGTCGGCGCCTTCGGCGACGCGATGGCCAACCTGGAGGCGACCGGGCTTGCGCAAACCGTCCGCCGCTTCGCGGCGTCGGGCAGGCCGCTGCTCGGCATCTGCCTCGGCATGCAGCTTCTGTTCACGGAAAGCGAGGAGCACGGCCGGCACGCGGGGCTGAACGTCCTGCCGGGGCGGGTGGTGCGGTTTTCGCGGGACCTCAAGGTGCCGCACATGGGATGGAACCGGCTCGCCTTCCGCCGGCCGTCGCCGCTGTTTGCCGGCCTGTCCGAAGGCTACGCGTATTTCGTCCATTCCTATCACGTGCTGCCGGACCGTGAAGGCGACCTGCTGGCCGAGACGGACTACCACGGCCCCGTGGCGGCCATCGTCGGCCGCGGCAACGTGTTCGGCATGCAATTCCATCCGGAAAAAAGCGGCGGTCTCGGCATGCGGCTGCTCGGCAATTTTCTCGCGCTGGCGCGGCATGCGGGGAACGCGGCGCCGAAGCCGTAGGGGCGCTTGTCCGCGCCTTCCGCCGATGGGCGGCGGGCGGGCTGCCGCGGATCCGCCGGCGTCCGGAAAAAGCGGGAAGCGGCCGCATTTTTGTCGATCGGGAGGGACCATTCATGCTGACCAAACGGATCATTCCGTGCCTGGACGTGAAAGACGGCCGGGTGGTGAAAGGCGTCAATTTCGTCAATCTGCGGGATGCCGGCGATCCGGTGGAGCTGGCCGCGCTGTACAGCCGGGAGGGCGCCGACGAGCTGGTGTTTCTCGACATTTCGGCATCGGTGGAAGGACGCGGCACGATGACGGATGTGGTGCGGCGGACGGCGGAAAACGTGACGATTCCGTTCACGGTGGCCGGCGGCGTCTCGTCCGTCGATGACATGACCCGGCTGCTTCGCGCCGGCGCCGACAAGGTCGGCATCAACACGGCGGCGGTGCAAAATCCGCAGCTCATCGCCGACGGCGCGCGCCGGTTCGGGGCGCAGTGCATCGTGGTGGCCATCGATGCCCGCTGGAACCGGGAATGGAACGACTGGGAAGTGGTCACCCACGGCGGCACGCGGCCGACGGGCCTGAAAGCGCTGGAATGGGCGAAGCGGGTTGAAGAGCTGGGGGCGGGGGAACTGCTTCTCACCAGCATGGACCGCGACGGCACGAAGGACGGGTTCGACCTGCCGCTCACCCGGGCGGTGGCCGAAGCGGTGTCCATTCCGGTGATCGCTTCCGGCGGCGCCGGGAAGCCGGAACATTTTCACGAGGTGCTGACGGAAGGAAAGGCGGATGCGGCGCTGGCGGCGTCCATTTTCCATTTCAAGGCGCTGACCATTCGCCAGGTGAAAGATTTTCTGCATGAACGAAACGTGCCGGTCCGGCTGTAGGCGGCGCGAGGATCCGCCCGAAACCGGCGGTGCCGGGTGACCGATAAAAGGGAAGAAGGTGCGGTGGAGTGAACGGTGCGGAAAAGGTAAACGGCGCGGGAGCGGGAGACGGGACGGACGCAAAACCCGCGGCGGAAGACAGGCTGTACGGCAGGGGGGAGCTGGCGGAGGCGATCCGCTGGAACGAAGCGGGGCTCGTGCCGGCCGTTGTGCAGGACGCCGCGACCCGCGAGGTGCTCATGCTCGCCTGGATGAACCGCGAGGCGTTGACCAAGACGCTCGAAACCGGGGAAACGTGGTTCTGGAGCCGGTCCCGCGGGAAGCTGTGGCACAAGGGCGAAACGAGCGGGAACGTGCAGAAGGTGCGGCGCCTCCGCTACGACTGCGACGCGGACGCGCTTCTCATCGAGGCGGAGCCGGCGGGCGCGGCCTGCCACACCGGGCGGGCCAGCTGTTTTTACCGGGAACTGGATCTTGCGGAAGGCCGGTCGCTTTTTCGCGAAGAAAAAGAAGACCCGAAAGCGATCCTGGACAAGCTGGAAGCGCTGATCGCCGACCGGGACCGCACGCGGCCGGAAGGGTCGTATACGGCGTATCTTTTTGAAAAGGGACTGGACAAAATCCTGAAAAAGGTCGGCGAAGAGGCGTCCGAGGTCATCATTGCGGCGAAAAACCGGAGCCAAAAGGAGCTTCGGTACGAAGCGGCGGACCTCGTGTACCATCTGCTGGTGCTGCTCCGGGAACAGGGCATGCGGCTGGACGAGGTGCTCAAGGAGCTGGCGAGCCGCCATCTGAAAAAGAAAGGGGAGTACCCGAGCCTTGCCGCCGATCGTCAGGATTGACTACCACACCCACCACGAGCGATGCGGGCACGCGGAAGGCCGGCTGGAGGATTACGTGAAGCGGGCGGTGGAGATCGGGCTGGAGCAAATCGGGCTGTCCGACCACATGCCCCTGCTGCACGTGGACCCCGCCGAATATTACCCGGGCATGGCGATGCCGATGGAGGAGCTTCCCCGCTATGTGGAGGAGGCGCTGTGGCTGAAGGAGAAGTACCGGGACCGGATCGACGTCCGGGTCGGCCTCGAGGGGGATTACATCGAAGGGTACGAGGAAGAGATCGAGCGGATCGTCACCGGCTACCCGTGGGACTACGTGATCGGCTCGGTGCATTTTCTCGGGGAATGGGACATTTCGGACTCGCGCCAGCTGCACGGCTGGGAGGGAAAAAAGGTGCTCGAGGTGTACGAGCGGTATTACGACGCGGTGCAGAAGGCGGCGAAGACCGGTTTCTACGATTTCCTCGGGCATCTGGACGTGATCAAGCGGTTCGGCCACCGGCCGGAGGACGAAGAGGCGGAGCGGGAGCTCGAGCGGCGGACGCTGGAAGTGATCCGCGAGCACGACGTGGCCATCGAACTGAACGCGTCGGGGCTCGTGATGCCTTGCGAAGACATGTTCCCGAAACGGCGGATGCTGGAAACGGCCTTCGCGCTCGGCATTCCCGTCACCGTCGGGTCGGACGCCCACCGGCCGGAGCGGGTCGCCCTCAACCTGGACCGGGCGGTGGAATGCCTGAAGGCGATCGGCTACCGGGAACTGGCGACGTTCAAGGAACGGCAGCGGATCATGGTGCCGATCGGACCGTGACGGACAACAACCGCCGTTTCTAACGGAACCATATGACGCCATTTGCGGGATTTTGGGCATTTTGCAAACGGAACGGAACACGGCGGCACGATTTTGGGGAAAAAGGTCGTTTCCGGAGGGAAACGGGCAAATGGCGTTTCCCAGTTCCGTTGCATTTTGAAAGGTGCCGATTTTGGACCCGATCGCGTCACGCCGTTCCGCTGGCGACCAAAGGTTGTTGCGGCCGGCGTCCGCGGCGGCCGGAAGGCCGCGGGCGATAAGCCCATTGCCCCCGGGAGGGGGCTTTTTGCATTTGGGAAAACCCGTCCCATTATGTATAATGGAAGTGATCAAACGAACGGGAGGGCCCGGACATGGTGGCGAGCGACCGTTTGCGCATTTTCGCCGGTTCATCGAATCCGGAACTGGCCCGGCGGATCTGCGAGGAACTCGGGCAGCCGCTCGGCAAGATCAAACTGTCCCGCTTCAAGAGCGGGGAAATTTATTGTCTGTACCAGGAAACGATCCGCAATTGCGACGTGTTTCTGGTGCAGACGTTTTCGCACCCGATCAACGAGCACCTGATGGAGCTGTTGATCATGATCGACGCGGCCAAGCGGGCCAGCGCGCGGACGATCAACCTCGTGGTGCCGTATTACGGATATTCCCGGCAGGAACGGAAAACCGCCCCCCGCGAGCCGATTTCGGCCAAGCTGGTGGCGGATCTCCTGACGACCGCCGGGGCGCACCGGGTCATCACCATCGATCTGCACGCGCCGGCGATCCAGGGCTTTTTCAACATTCCGGTGGACCACCTGACGGCTCTCGACCTGATCAGCGACTACATCCGCAAGAAACGCATCCCCGATCCGATCGTCGTGTCGCCCGACGCGGGCCGCGCGACGACGGCGGAGCGGCTGGCCAACATGCTGGACGCGCCGTTCGCCATCATGATCAAGAAACGCCCGGCCCACAACGAATCGGTCATCACCCACATCATCGGGGAAGTGGAAGGCCGCACGCCGATCATCATCGAGGATTTGATCGACACCGGCTCGACCATCGTCAACGTGGTGGAAGGGCTGAAGGAACGGGGCGCGAACGACGCCTACATTTGCGCGACGCACGGGGTGTTTTCCGGCCCGGCCATCGAGCGGCTCAACCACCCGAACATCCGGGAAGTGGTGATCACCGATTCCATCGCCCTGCCGCCGGAAATTCCGGCCAAGTTCAAGGTCATCTCGATGGCCAGGCTGTTGTCCGACGCCATCAGCATCATTTGCAGCGGCGGGTCGATCAGCACCCTGTTCAAATACGGCGGCGTCTGACGGCCGCACGGACCCGGGCATTCCGGGGAGGAAGGAGGTGCCCGCAAGTCGATGGGCAAGACGAAGTCCGGGGCGGAAAAAACGAACGTCATTCCGCTGAAACTCGACGCCACGTTCTATTTCGAAAGAGCGCTGCGGTCGCTGGACCGTTTCCGTTACGAAAAGGCGCTCAAATATTTCCGCCGGGCGACGGAGCTGGAACCCGACAATCCGGCGAACCATTGCAACATGGCGGGCATCCTGTCGGAGATGGGCGAGTTCGAGCAGTCGAACGCCATCCTGCTCAAGATCCTGACGGAAATCGATCCCGGGATGACGGAATGCTATTTCTACATGGCCAACAATTATGCCAACATGGAGGATTTTGAAGCGGCGGAAACGGCGCTTGCGCAATACATGGAGAAAGATCCGGACGGGCCGTACATCGCGGAAGCGGAAGAAATGATGGAACTGCTCGGCCTGGAACTGAACCGGACGGCGCGCGCCGGCCCGCCGGAAGGCGCGGACGTCTGGTTCGAGCACGATCAGGCGCGCGCGCTGCTCGAAGCGGGCAAGTTCGCCGAGGCGGCCGAACGGCTGGAGCGGATCGTCGGGAAACGGCCGGATCTCCTGGCCGCGCGGAACAATTTGGCGCTTTCCTACTTCTACATGGGCGAGTACGAGAAATCGCTGGGCCAAATCCGCACCGTGCTGCGGAAGGACCCCGGAAATCTGCACGCGCGGTGCAACCTGGCGATTTTTTGCCGTCATTTCGGGTACAAGGCGGAACTGGACATGCTGGTGGAAGGGCTGAAGAAGCTGGTGCCCTTCCATCCGGAGCACGTTTTCAAGGTGGCCGCCACCCTCGGCATGCTGGAGGAGCACGAGGCGGCGTACCGCCTGTTTGTCCGGCTGCTCAAAAACGGCATCGGCGCGGGGGATCCCGCTTTCTGCCACTACGCCGCCGCGGCGGCGGCCGGCTGCGGCCGGCGGGCGGATGCCGTCCGCTGGTGGCGCCGGGCGGCGAAGCTGGACGGCCGCGGATCCGTCGCCGCCTTCTGGCTGGACCAATGGAGCCGGCGGGATGGCGCGGGCGAAGCCGTCGGCACGGAGGGCGCAGGCGGGGCAGACGGGGAAACCGGCGCCGCGCCCGGCCGGTCCGGTGCGGGCGCCAAAGCCGGAGCCGGAAGCGGCGAATGGGAGAAGATGCCCAGCTATTATTATTTGCTGCCTTTTGAAGAGCAGCTTCGCATCGCGGATTTGGCCGGCGAACCGTTTGCCGCCGTGGCCGGCCGGGACCCGCAGGTCATCGCGTCGCTCGTCTGGGCGCTGGAACGCGGTGACGCGGAAAACCGGCGGAAAGCGGTTCTCGCGGCGGGCCGGCTGGCGGAGGAAGGGTTTTTCCGCCGCCGGCCGGAGTTGGCGGCGCCCGGCGGCGCGGCGGAAGCGGGCCCGGCGGCGCGCGGGGAAGCGCCGGCTGACGGGGACCGGGACCGCGGCAGCCGTCCCGGTCCGGAAGACGTCCGGCGGGCGCTGGCCGCCCTTGCGGCCAATCCGGCGGTGCGGCGGGACGTGCGCCTTCTCGCCCGGCGGGTGCTGGACGGCCCGCTGGCGCGGGGCGCGGGCGGCCTGCCCCGCTGGGAGCGGCGGTGGCAGGCGGTCGTGGAGGCGGCGCTGGCCGGCATGGACAAAGGAAGCGTGATCCAGCGCCACGACCTGCAGACGCTGTGGGTGCATTTTCTCGCCCGGACGTATCCCGACGTACCCAGAATCACCAAGGTGGAAGGATGGGCGGCGGCGCTCGTCTACCTGACGGCCAAGATGCACCGCAAATCGCTCACCCTGCGGGAAGTGTCCCGTCAATACGGCGTGTCGGAACAGACCGTGAGCCGGCACGCGAGAGCCATTGACAGAACGTGCGGACTGCGGGAGAAAATGCGGCGCCTGGACCGGCTGGAAAAGCCGCCCGGGAAGCGGGCGCCGGCCAAGACGGAACCGGCGGATGAAGGATCGGATCCCGCCGTCCCAAACCAGCTTCGGGAGGAATGAGCGAATGGAGCAAGTGATCATTGTCGGCACCGGACCGGCCGGTTTGACGGCGGCCATCTATCTTGCGCGCGCGAACCTGAAGCCGCTGGTCATCGAAGGACCGGAACCGGGCGGCCAGCTGACGACCACCACGGAAGTGGAAAATTTCCCCGGGTTTCCCGAGGGGATTCTCGGGCCCGAATTGATGGACAACATGCGCAAGCAGGCGGAGCGGTTCGGCGCCCGCATCATGCGCGGCTGGGTGAACGCCGTGAACCTTGAAAGCCGGCCGTTCAGGCTGCAGGTGGAAGGCCACGGGGAGCTTTCGACCCGGTCGCTCATCATCGCCACGGGCGCGTCGGCCAAGCTGCTCGGCATCGAGAATGAGAAGGAGAACATCGGCCGCGGCGTCAGCACCTGCGCCACCTGCGACGGGTTTTTCTTCCGCGGCAAGAAAATCATCGTCGTCGGCGGCGGCGACTCGGCCATGGAAGAGGCGGTCTTCCTGACGCGGTTCGCCAGCGAAGTGCGGATCGTGCACCGCCGCGACGCGCTGCGGGCTTCCAAAATCATGCAGGCGCGCGCCCGGGGCAACGAAAAGATCGTGTGGAGCATGAACCGGACGCCGCTGGCGGTGATCGCCGACGAAACGGGCGTGAAGGGACTCAAAGTGCGGAACAACGAAACCGGTGAAGAGGAAGTGCTGGAGACCGACGGCATTTTTGTCGCCATCGGGCACAAGCCGAACACCGATTTTCTGAAGGGCCAGCTCGACATGGACGAGCTGGGCTACCTGATCGTCAAACCGGGCACGACGGAAACGAGCGTCCCCGGCGTGTTCGCCTGCGGCGACGTGCAGGACCGCCGGTACCGCCAGGCCATCACCGCCGCGGGCAGCGGCTGCATGGCGGCGCTGGACTGCGAGCGGTTCCTTGAGGCGGAAGCCGCTTCCGGCCAAACGGCCTGAACGGGCCGGCAAAATTGCGTGTGGTTGGGGTGGAGCGTGGCAATGAGCATTTACGTGGGCGTGGATCTCGGGGGCACTTCCATCAAGACGGGCATTTGCGACGAAGAGGGGCGTCTGTTGGCTTCGTCGGAAGGACCGACGGAAACGGAAAAGGGCACGGAGCGGGTCATCGACAACATCGTGGCTTACGTGCGCCGGCTGGTCCAGGATTCGCCCTACGACTGGGACCGGGTGGCGGGCATCGGCGCCGGCATCCCCGGATTCCTGGACGTGGAGACCGGGTTCGTCTATCATTCCGCCAATTTGCCGCTGGCGGGCGTTCCGCTGCGCCGCGTGCTGGAAGAAAAGCTGGGCAAGCCGGTGGCCGTCGGCAATGACGCCAATGCGGCCGCCCTGGGCGAAGCGTGGAGCGGCGCGGCCAAAGGCGTGCCGGTCAGCGTCATGTACACGCTGGGCACCGGCGTCGGCGGCGGCATCGTCATCGACGGCAAGGTGCTCGTCGGCGCCACCGGCATGGCCGGGGAATTCGGCCACATGACCGTGGTGCCGGATCTGGAGGCCATTCACTGCGGCTGCGGCAAGATGGGCTGCCTGGAGACGGTCTCGTCGGCCACCGGCATCGTCCGCATGGCCGAGGATGCGGTGAAGCGGGGCGACAAGACGATGCTGGCGGACCTGAAAAACATCACCGCCAAAGACGTGTTTGACGCCGCGCGGGCCGAAGACGAAACCGCCCTGCGCATCATCCGGCGCGCCGCGCATTATCTCGCCAAGTCGATGGCCGCCGTCGCCCTTGTCGTGAATCCGAACCGTTTCGTCATCGGCGGCGGCGTGTCCAGAGCCGGCGATCTGCTCCTCGAGCCGGTGCGCGAGGCGTTCCGCCAGCTGGCGCAGGAACGGGCGCAGGCCGGCGTCGACATCGTGGCGGCCGCCCTGGGCAACGATGCGGGCATGGTCGGCGCCGCGGCGCTGTGCCGGATGCGCTGACGCGTCCGGCGGCTGGAGGAAGAAGACATGCGCGAATCCCACGAATTGCATGAATCAAGCGGCATCGCCGAACTGGTGATCATCACCGGGATGTCCGGCGCGGGCAAAACGATTGCCGTCCAGAGTCTGGAAGACCTCGGTTTTTTTTGCGTCGACAACCTGCCGCCCGTCCTGATCCCGAAATTTGCCGAGCTGATTGAGCAATCCAGCGGCAAAATCGGGCGGGTGGCCCTCGTCATCGACCTGAGGGGAAGGGAATTTTTCACGGCGCTGACGGAAGCGTTAAACTTTCTGAAAACCCGGCATACGGTAAGATACGAAATCCTGTTCCTCGACGCGCGGGATCAGGTGCTGGTCACCCGCTACAAGGAAAGCCGCAGGCGCCATCCGCTGGCGCCGGAGGGACCGCCCCTCGAGGGCATCCGGCTGGAACGCAGGATGCTGGAGGAGCTGAAGGGGCTGGCGACCCAGGTGATCGACACGAGCGACATGAAGCCGGCCCGGCTGAAGGCGCTCATCACCGAGCGGTTCCAGATGCACAGCGCGGGGGAACTGACGGTGAACATCCTGTCTTTCGGCTTCAAATACGGCATCCCGATCGACGCGGATCTCATCTTCGACGTCCGGTTTCTGCCCAATCCGCACTACATCGAACACCTGCGGCCGAAGACGGGGCTGGACGAAGAAGTGTACGAGTATGTCATGAAATGGGACGACACCCGGGTGTTTCTGGAAAAGCTGCTGGATCTGCTGAAATTTCTCATTCCGCAGTACGCCCAGGAAGGCAAAAGCCAGGTCGTGATCGGCATCGGATGCACCGGCGGCAGGCACCGTTCCGTGGCCATCGCGGAATATGTCGGAAAACAGCTGGCCGAGGTGGCGGGCAAAGTGCGGATCAGCCACCGGGATGCGGAGCGCGGCTAGCCGTCCGGCGCGGCCCGGAGGGAGAATGGAGAAGAGGTGGAAAGCATGGGGAAACGGGCGAAAGGCTGCGTGCCCGGCGTCGTCGTCATCGGCGGCGGCACCGGTCTGTCCACGATGCTCCGCGGCCTGAAGGAAAAACCGATCGACATCACGGCCATCGTGACCGTGGCCGATGACGGCGGCAGTTCGGGCATCCTCCGTTCCGAGATGGACGTGCCGGCGCCCGGCGACATCCGCAACGTGATGATCGCGCTGGCCGACGAGGAGCAGATGCTGTCCAAAGTGCTCCAGCACCGGTTCAAAAGCGGCAACGGATTGGCCGGGCACAGCCTGGGCAACCTGATTCTGGTGGCGATGAAGGAAATCACGGGCGATTTCGTCACCGGCGTCAAGGAATTGAGCAAAGTGCTGGCGGTACGCGGCCGCGTGCTGCCGTCTTCGGCGGACCAGATCGTGCTGAAGGCGGAGATGGAAGACGGCACGGTGGTCACCGGCGAGTCCAAAATCCCGCAGGCGGGCAAACGCATCCGCCGCGTGTTTCTCGACCCGCCGCAGGCCAAGCCCCTCGGGGAAGCGCTGGAGGCGATCCGGGAAGCCGACGCCATCATTCTCGGACCGGGCAGCCTGTACACCAGCATCATCCCCAACCTGCTCGTTCCCGGCATGGCCCAGGCGGTCATCGCGTCACCCGCATTGAAAATCTACGTCTGCAACGTCATGACGCAGCCCGGCGAAACGGACGGCTACACCGCCTGGGATCATCTGGCCGCCCTTGAAGCCCATGCCGGCGCCCGGTTCATCGACGCGGTGGTGGTCAACGACGGCGACATCCCGGGCGAAGCGCTGCAGCGCTACGCGGAGCAGGGCGCCGTCCCGGTGGACCCGGACCGGGCCCGGCTGGAAGCGGCCGGCTACACGGTCGTGGCCGACCGGCTGGTCCGGCAGGCCCAGTACCTGCGGCATGACGCCGAGCGGCTGTCCGACCGGATCTACGACCTCATCCGGCGCGGCCGGCCCATAACCGGGGCCTGAATCGTGCGGGGCCCGAACCGGCAGCGCGGAGCCGAGCCGGCGGGTTCGAACCGACGGGACCGAAAGGCGGGCCCGGACCGACCAGAGCGAAGGCAGGTGATGCGGCGTGTCGTTTGCCGCCGAGACGAAGAAGGAACTGACCCTGATCGAGGCCGACGATTGCTGCCAGCTGGCCGAGCTGTCCGCCCTCATCCGCATGAACGGCACGGTGCAGCTGTCGCACCGGCGCATGGTGCTGGACATTTCCACCGAGAACGCGGCCATCGCCCGCCGCATCTTCACGCTGGTCAAAAGCCGGTTCGGCATCAGCGGGGAGCTGCTCGTCCGCAAAAAAATGCGGCTGAAAAAAAACAACGTCTACATTGTGCGCATACCCGAGCGGGTGGAGGAAGTGCTGGGCGACCTGCACATCGTGTCCGGGGGCTTCCAGTTCACGCCCGGCATCGATCAGGCGCTGATCAAAAAGCCGTGCTGCAGGCGGGCGTATTTGCGGGGCGCGTTTCTGGCCGGCGGTTCGGTCAACAATCCGGAAGGGTCCAGCTACCACCTGGAGATCTTTTCGATGGATGAAGAACACTGCCGCGACCTGACCGCCCTGGCCAACCGGTTCCGGCTCAACGCCCGGTACATCGAACGGAAAAAGGGGCACGTGTTCTACATCAAGGAAGGCGAAAAGATCATCGAGTTTCTCAACATCATCGGCGCGCACCAGGCGCTGTTCAAGTTCGAGGACGTCCGCATCATGCGCGACATGCGCAATTCGGTCAACCGGATCGTCAACTGCGAAACGGCCAACCTGAACAAGACGATCGGCGCGGCCATGCGGCAAATCGAAAACATCCGGCTCCTGGAACGGGAAATCGGCCTCGAGAACCTGCCGGAAAAACTGCGGGAGGTGGCGGAAGTCCGCCTGGCCCACCCGGACATGAACCTGAAGGAAGTCGGCGAACTCCTGAAGGGAAAAGTCAGCAAATCCGGCGTCAACCACCGTCTGCGAAAAATCGACGAAATGGCGGAAAAAATCCGGGAACAGTTGCTGGAGAGCAAGCAGCAAGAATGATATAATAATGAAAATGGAAAATGAAACGCTGACGGACAATCTTTCTTGACAATGTCAGCAACAGCGATCGGGGGTATGATAAAGGATGACGAGACGACCCGTTGTCGTCCGGTTGAAAACCGGATTGCACGCCCGGCCGGCCGCACTTTTCGTGCAGGAAGCCAATAAATTTTCGTCCGACATTTACGTGGAAAAGGGCGACAAAAAAGTCAACGCGAAAAGCATCATGGGCATCATGAGCCTGGCCATCAGCTCAAACACCGAGGTGTATATAAGCGCGGAAGGTTCTGACGAGGAGCAAGCTGTAAACGCTTTAGTGGCGCTCGTCAGCAAAGAAGAGCTGGAAAACACGTAAGGATGGCGCAGGGAAGCTTCCGGCCATCCGGGGGCGGTTTGTCCGGCCGGGATTCGCGGCAACCGGTCCGCGAATCCCGCATCCGGTGTTGCCGGCGTTCGCGATTCGCATTTTTCGCGCGCGCCGTTCGCCGCCTTTGCCAATCGTCCGATCATCATCGGATTTTTTTTTGCGCTTTTTTCGGCATGCGAAAACAAAAAACTCCTGCCGCGAAACCACCGCGTGCAGGAGCCCGATGGCCAAACGGACGCGCCGGCTGTGCCGGAACGCCGTTTGTCGATTCGGATAAATTTGGTCCGCCGGTTCCGGGTTTGGGGCCGGTCGGGGGGATCATTTGCTTTCCGGGAGGGCGCGGACGCCGTGCCCGCACCGGTCACGCCCGGGTGATCACCTTGTCCACGATGCCGTATTCCAGCGCCTCCTGGGCCGTCATGAAATAGTCCCGGTCGGTGTCTTTTTCGATCCGCTTGAGCGGCTGTCCCGTCCGCTCGGACAAAATCTGGTTCAGTTTGTCGCGCATGCGCAAAATCCGTCTCGCGCGGATTTCGATGTCGCTCGCCTGTCCTTCGGCGCCGCCGAGGGGCTGGTGGATCATCACTTCGCTGTTCGGCAGCGCATAGCGTTTGCCCTTGGCGCCGGCCGCCAGCAGAAACGCGCCCATCGAGGCGGCCATGCCGATGCAGATCGTGCAGACGTCGGGCTTGATGTATTGCATCGTGTCGTAGATGGCCATGCCGGCCGTTATCGAACCGCCGGGGCTGTTGATGTACAGGTGAATGTCCTTTTCCGGGTCTTCGGCGGCCAGAAAGAGCAGCTGCGCGATGACCGTATTGGCGACCACATCGTTGATGGGCGTGCCGAGGAAAATGATCCGGTCCTTCAGCAGCCGGGAATAAATATCATAGGCGCGCTCGCCGCGGTTCGTCTGTTCGATGACAATGGGGACGAGACTCATGAACATCCTCCTTTGAATCGCAACAAATGGTGCATGATACGGCGCGCGTCGATCGGCGTGCCAACCATGCCGCCGGTATTTTCATCATAACAGGTTGATCCGCGAAGGTCAAGGAAGGTCAAACGACGGGCAAAAAAATGACGCGCTCGCTAGGAATCGAACCTAGATCTTAGGCTCCGGAGGCCTACGTCATATCCATTGGACCACGAGCGCGTATGGATGAACGGCTCTCCTGGTGAGAGCAAAGGATATTATAAGACAGCCGGAGCCAAAATGCAAGGGGCGGACAAAAAAACGGCCGGCAATGTTTGCATGCGCGGCGTGCCGTGTGACCTTGCATCCGGCCGGACGATGGGGTAAAATGTAGAAGGATGCGGAAGGGAAGACCCACCTTTTTTTATCCCAAAGGCGGGACACTTTTTGTAACGGTGGGACGGATTAGGTCCCGGCATAGGGCCGATCCGGCGTTCCTGCAGACAACATCCTGGAGTGGTCGGGCATGAGAGAGATCCTTCGCGTGCAGCAGCGGCTGGCCCCGGACTTGATCGACGTCGTGCGCCGCCGGCACATGATTCTGCGCCACCTGATGCTGCTCGGCACGGCGGGACGGCGGACGCTTGCCGCTTCGCTCGCGATCAGCGAACGGGTGCTCCGGGCGGAGACGGATTTCCTGCGGGAGCAGGGGCTGCTCAAGATCGACGCGCGCGGCATGGAGGTCTCGGAAGCCGGACGGGAGCTTCTCCGGGAAATGGAGCCGATGATCGGCAGTCTGTTCGGTCTCAGCGAGATGGAGGACGAGCTGCGCAGGCGGTTCAGTCTCAAGGCCGTCACCGTCGTGCCGGGCGATTCCGACGCCACGCCGGCGGCCAAGAAAGATCTCGGCCGGGCGGGCGCCGCCGCGCTGATCCGCTTCGTCTCCCCGCAAAGCGACATCGTGGCCGTCACCGGCGGGTCGACGATGGCGGAAGTCGCGGAGTGGCTCAATCCCGCCGTTCCCTTCAGGGGCGTCTGTTTCGTCCCGGCCCGGGGCGGCCTGGGCGAAAGCGTGGAACTGCAGGCGAACACCATCGCTTCCGCCATGGCCAAAAATACCGGCGCTTCCTACCGTCTGCTGCACGTGCCGGACCATCTGGGGGAAGAAGCGTACCAGTCCCTGATGCAGGAGCCGAACATCCGCGAGGTGGTGTCCGTCGTGCGGCGGGCGCGCATCGTCGTCCACGGCATCGGGGATGCTGTAACTATGGCAAGAAGGCGCAAGATGGACGAAGACGCCATCGCCGTTCTCGTCAAGGACGGGGCGTTGGCCGAGGCGTTCGGCTACTACTTCAACCGGAACGGCCAGGTGGTGCACAAGATGCCGACGCTTGGTCTCCGGCTGGAGGACATCCAGAAGACCGAAACGGTGATCGCCGTGGCGGGCGGCGCCAGCAAGGGCAAGGCGATCGCCGCGGTGCTGCGCTTCGGCCACGAAGACGTGCTCGTCACCGACGAAGCGGCCGCCCGGGTCGTCCTGGACGAAACGGCGTGATCCAAAGATGGCCTGACGCGACGTGATCATGACCGCCGCGCCGCAAGACGCGGCAGTCTTGACATAATCTTTTCACAATCCCGAAGGAGGAATTGACCATGGTGAAAGTGGGCATCAACGGTTTTGGCCGCATCGGCCGCAACGTGTTCCGCGCCGCACTGAACAATCCGGACATCGACATCGTGGCCGTCAACGACCTGACGGACGTCCAAACGCTGGCGCACCTGCTCAAGTATGACACGACCCACGGCAAAATCAACGCCGACGTGAGCTACAAGGAAGACGCGCTGATCGTCAACGGCAAGGAAGTCAAAGTGTTCGCCGAGCGCGACCCGGCCAACCTGCCGTGGAAAGACCTGGGCGTGGAAATCGTCGTGGAATCCACCGGCCTGTTCACGAAGCGGGACAAGGCCGCCGCGCACCTGCAGGCGGGCGCGAAGAAGGTCATCATTTCCGCGCCGGCCACGGATGAAGACATCACCATCGTCATGGGCGTCAACGAGGACAAGTACGATCCGGCCAACCACCACATCATCTCCAACGCGTCCTGCACGACGAACTGCCTGGCGCCGTTCGCCAAGGTGCTGCATGAAAACTTCGGCATCGTCAAGGGCATGATGACGACGGTGCACTCCTACACCAACGACCAGCGGGTGCTGGACCTGCCGCACAAGGACCTGCGCCGGGCCCGCGCCGCCGCGCAAAACATGATTCCGACGACGACGGGCGCCGCCAAGGCCGTCGGCCTGGTGCTGCCTGAACTGAAAGGCAAGCTGAACGGTTTCGCCATCCGCGTCCCGACGGCGAACGTTTCCGTCACCGACCTGGTGGCCCTCGTGTCGCGCAACGTCACCGTGGAGGAAGTGAACGCCGCGCTGAAAGCGGCCGCCGAAGGTCCGATGAAGGGCATCCTCGGCTACAGCGAAGAGCCGCTCGTGTCCAGCGACTACAACGGCAATCCGGCTTCCTCCACGATCGACGCGCTTTCCACGATGGTCGTGGACGGCAACCTGGTGAAGGTCGTGTCCTGGTACGACAACGAATGGGGCTATTCGAACCGCGTCGTGGACCTGGCCGTCTACATCGCCAAGAAAGGCCTGTAATTTCAACTCCATCACACTGCGGAGGGAGAGGAGAAGCCATTCTCCTCTTCCACCATGTTTGCGAAAGAGGGAGGAAGCCCATGAGTGCCTTGAACAAGAAAAGCGTTCGCGACATCGACGTGTCGGGCAAAAGGGTGTTTGTCCGCGTGGATTTCAACGTGCCCCTGGAAAACGGCGTCATCACCGATGACACCCGCATCCGGGAAACGTTGCCGACGATCCGCTACCTGATCGAAAAGGGCGCCAGGGTGATCCTGGCCAGCCACCTGGGCCGCCCGAAGGGGCAAGTGGTCGAGGACATGCGCCTCACGCCGGCGGCCAAGCGGCTCTCCGAGCTGCTCGGCAAGCCGGTGGCGAAAGCCGATGAAGCCGTCGGGCCGGCCGTGAAGGCGATGGTCGACGGCATGAAAGACGGCGACGTGCTCGTGCTGGAGAACGTGCGCTTCTATCCCGGCGAAGAAAAGAACGATCCGGAGCTGGCCAAACAGTTTGCCGAACTGGCCGACATCTACGTCAACGACGCCTTCGGCTCCGCCCACCGGGCCCACGCCTCGACGGAAGGCATCGCCCATTACCTGCCGGCGGTGGCGGGCTTTCTGATGGAGAAGGAAATCAGCGTGCTGGGCAAGGCGCTGAGCAATCCGGAACGTCCGTTCACGGCCATCATCGGCGGCGCCAAAGTGAAAGACAAGATCGGCGTCATCGAAAACCTGATGAACCTGGCCGACAACATCATCATCGGCGGCGGCCTCGCCTACACGTTCATCAAGGCGCTGGGGCATGAAATCGGCAATTCGCTGCTGGACGAAGAGAAGATCGATCTTGCCCTCGGCTTCATCAACAAGGCGAAGGAGAAGGGCGTCAACTTCCTCCTGCCGGTCGACGTGGTCGTCGCCGACAAGTTCGGCGCCGACGCCAACACGAAGGTGGTCGGCATCGACGCCATCCCGGCGGGTTGGGAAGGCGTGGATATCGGGCCGAAAACCCGGGAACTGTACGCCGACGTCATCAAGAAATCGAAGATGGTTGTCTGGAACGGCCCGATGGGCGTCTTCGAGATCGACCCGTTCTCCCACGGCACGCGGGCGGTCGCCCAGGCGTGCGCCGAAACCGAAGCGTACACGATCATCGGCGGCGGCGATTCGGCAGCGGCCGTGGAAAAATTCAAGCTGGCCGACAAGATGAACCACATCTCGACCGGCGGCGGCGCTTCCCTCGAATTCATGGAAGGCAAGGCGCTGCCGGGCGTCGTGGCGCTGAACGACAAATAACCGGCCAAGCGGCGAAATCATCGGCCGGTGCGGAACCGGCCGGCGGCCCGGAACGCCGCGGATGATGCCGGCCGGGCGGAGGACGGCCGGATTTTCGGCCGTCCCGGCCGGCCATCCGCGGCCCAGAGCCGCCAAACGGCAACTGTGGCTACAAAGGAGGCGGGTTCGTGTTGAAACGGACACCGATCATCGCGGGAAACTGGAAAATGCACAAAACGGCGCGCGAAGCCGCCGCATTCGTGGAAGCGGTGAAGGGGAAAGCGGAAATCGAAGGCGTGGAAAGCGTCATCTGCGCGCCTTTCACCGCCCTGCCGGCGCTCGTTGAGGCGGTGCGGGGCACGACCCTCAAAGTCGGCGCGCAAAACCTGCATTTCGCCGACAGCGGCGCCTACACCGGCGAGGTCAGCGGCGCGATGCTGAAAGATCTCGGCGTCGAATACGTCATCATCGGCCACTCGGAGCGGCGGGCCTACTTCGCGGAAACGGATGACATCGTGAACAAGAAGATGCACGCCGCGTTCCGCCACGGCCTGAAACCGATCGTCTGCGTCGGCGAGAAGCTGGAGGAACGGGAAGCCGGCCGGACGAAGGACGTCTGCCGCGCGCAGACGGAGGCGGCGTTCGCCGGCCTTTCCGCCGAGCAGGCCGCGGCGGTTGTGGTCGCCTACGAACCGGTGTGGGCCATCGGCACGGGCAAGTCGTCCACGGCGGAAGACGCCGCGGAAGTGATCCGCTACATCCGCGACGTCATCGCCGGCCTGTATGACCGGGATCTGGCGGAGCGGGTGCGCGTCCAGTACGGCGGCAGCGTGAAGCCGGACAACATCCGCGAATTCATGCAGCGCCCGGAAATCGACGGCGCGCTCGTCGGCGGCGCCAGCCTGGAGCCCGCTTCCTACATTCAGCTTGTGGAAGGGGCCCGGTAACATGACCCAACGACGCAAACCGGTCGCGCTCATCATCCTGGACGGCTTCGGCCTGCGCGAGGAAACGTTCGGCAACGCCGTTGCCCTGGCCAAAAAACCGAACTTTGACCGGTATTGGAACTCGTATCCCCATACGACCCTGACCGCCAGCGGGGAAGCGGTCGGCCTGCCGGAAGGCCAGATGGGCAATTCGGAAGTGGGTCACCTCAACATCGGCGCCGGACGGATCGTCTACCAGGACTTGACCCGCATCACGAAATCGATCCGCGAAGGGGATTTCTTCGAAAACGAAACGCTGCTCGGCGCCGTCCGCCATGCCAAGCAAAACGGCAAAAAGCTCCATCTGTACGGGCTCGTGTCCGACGGCGGCGTGCACAGCCACATCGACCATCTGTTTGCCCTTCTGGAAATGGCGAGAAGGGAACACTTCGGGGACGTGTACATCCACGCCTTCCTCGACGGCCGCGACGTGCCGCCGGACAGCGCCCGGGGTTACATCGAACAGCTGCTGGAGAAAATAAGGGAAACCGGCGTCGGCCGCATCGCCACCGTGCAGGGACGGTATTACGCGATGGACCGGGACAAACGGTGGGAGCGGGTGGAAAAATCGTACCGGGCCATGGTATACGGCGAAGGCCCGAAATCCCGCGATCCGATCAAGGCCATCGAGGATTCCTATGCACAATCCGTTTTCGACGAATTCGTCGTGCCGACGGTCATCGTGGACGAAAACGATAAACCCGTCGGTCTGGTCGAATCCGGCGACGCGGTCATCTTCTTCAACTTCCGGCCCGACCGGGCGATCCAGCTGTCGCAGGTGTTCACCAACGACGATTTCCGCGGCTTCGACCGCGGGGAGAAGCGGCCGAAGGATCTGTATTTCGTCTGCATGACCCTTTTCAACGAATCCATCAACGGCTACGTGGCCTACAAACCGAAAGATCTGGACAACACGTTCGGCGAAGTGGTGGCCCGGCACGGGCTCACGCAGCTCCGCACGGCGGAAACGGAAAAATACCCGCACGTCACCTTCTTCTTCAGCGGCGGGCGGGACGTGGCGCTGCCCGGCGAAACCCGCATTCTCATCAATTCGCCGAAAGTGCCCACCTACGACCTGAAGCCGGAAATGAGCGCCTATGAAGTGGCGGAATCGACGGTTCGGGAAATCGAGGCCGACAAGCACGACGTCATCATCCTGAACTTCGCCAACCCGGACATGGTCGGGCACAGCGGCCTGCTCGAGCCGACCATCAAGGCGGTGGAAGCGACGGACGAATGCCTCGGCAAGGTGGTGGACGCGGTTCTCGCCAAGGGCGGGCTGGCGATGATCATCGCCGACCACGGCAATGCGGACATCATCATCAATCCCGACGGCTCGCGCAACACGGCGCACACGACGAGCAAGGTGCCGTGCATCGTCACCGATCCGAACGTGAAGCTCCGGCAGGAAGGCGGTATCCTGGCCGACGTGGCGCCGACGCTGCTGCAATTGCTCGGCCTGCCGCAACCGCCGGAGATGACCGGACGGTCCCTGATCGAAAACTGATCCCCAAACCCAGCTGGCAAGGAGTGTGGAACGACATGTCGATCATTCAAGACGTTTACGCCCGCGAGGTGCTGGATTCCCGCGGCAATCCGACCGTCGAGGTGGAAGTGGAACTGGAATCCGGCGGCAAGGGCCGCGCCATCGTGCCTTCCGGCGCTTCCACGGGCGCCTATGAAGCCGTCGAACTGCGCGACGGCGACAAAAGCCGCTATCTCGGCAAAGGCGTGCAGCATGCCGTCGCCAACGTCAACGACGTCATCGCGCCGGAAATCATCGGCCTCGACGCCCTGGACCAGGTGGCCATCGACCGGACGATGATCGAGCTTGACGGCACCCCGAACAAAAGCAAGCTCGGCGCCAACGCCATCCTGGCCGTGTCCATGGCCGTGGCCCGCGCGGCTGCCGATGCCCTCGGCGTCCCGCTGTACACCTATCTCGGCGGCTTCAACGCCAAGCAGCTGCCGGTGCCGATGATGAACATCCTGAACGGCGGCGCCCACGCCGACAACAACGTCGACGTGCAGGAGTTCATGGTGCTGCCGGTCGGCGCGGAAAGCTTCCGCGAGGCGCTCCGGATGGGCGTGGAAATTTTCCACAACCTGAAGGCCGTCCTGAAGTCGAAAGGCCTCAACACCGCCGTCGGCGACGAAGGCGGCTTCGCGCCGAACCTGGGCTCCAACGAAGAAGCGCTGCAAACGATCATCGCCGCCATCGAGAAAGCCGGGTACAAACCGGGCGTGGACGTCTTCCTCGGCCTCGACGTGGCTTCGTCGGAGTTTTTCAAGGACGGCAAATACCATCTGGAAGGCGAAGGCAAGTCGTTCAC
>ERZ795043.504-NODE-504-length-31308-cov-33.827825_pt1 | contig 31308 bp, 23 predicted proteins | sample MGYA00375127_ERZ795043 | MGnify/ENA primary metagenome ERZ795043 (study PRJEB30172, sample SAMN05518447) | compost metagenome | isolation source: Feedstock adapted compost from Newby Island compost facility, Milpitas, CA | place: USA:Newby Island compost facility... | reverse complement strand
CGCATGCTAGGTGGTGTGAGAGGACGGGGGTTAGCCGCCCCCTCCTACTCGATTACGGCTCATCGAAATACAAGAAGAAGATCAGGCCCCATTCCAACTGGCTTAAATCTTCCGGTGTCAGCGCAACCGTCCGGATGAAATCGGAGCGGGTTCCCTGAATGCCATAAACGGGAACGGCGCCTTCCGCGGCAAAGGTTTGCGGCTCGCTATGGGCGAGCAGTGAAAATCCCTTGATATCTTCCAGACCTTCCTCAAAAGAGAAGGAGCTCAGGCTTGTTCCTCTTTCATGGACCGTTCCGACTTTGACGGTATGTACGGTCTTTTGTCCTTCGTCCAGATAGGAGGTTTCAAACGCCACAATCACTTCAATTTCCTGATTGTCTTGTTTTTTGTCCCGGGCGTGAAACAGATCGTTCACGCTGAATCCTTGGATCTTTTTTCGGCCGTTTTCCCAAACTTCCATCGCCAAGCGGACGTTCGGTTTCTTCCCGTCCAGGCGCAACTTGAACGCTCCCGCCATGTTGCCGAGAAAGAGCTGGAATTTGGCCTTGTCTCCTTCGAACAAATTGACGGGGGTCAGCGTGACGGTGCCGGGTTCGTTTTGCTGGGGCGGCTGCGTTTCATTCGCGGGCGGCAATGGCAATGTTTCATCCGCGGGCGTGCAGCCGCTGATCAGCCCGACGAACAGGCAAAACGCGATGACAAAAGCGTTCGTTTTCAGCAAACGGATACGAATTTTTCTCACCTCGCCGGCAGGCAAAAATCACCTTTCATTTTAAACGTTGGCAAGGCATAAGGAAAGAGGGCTGCCGCACGGTCTGCGAACTCAGCGAAACTGGCGAAAGGCAGTTCCGCTTTACCAAGAGCATTGGAAAGAAGCAGGCGCGAACCGACGGCTCAGCGTTTTTTGGCGGGACGCAGCCTGGGAACGGAAGGCCGGACCGCCGTCACGACGAAGGTGGCGGCCGCCGCCTTGATCAGGTCGCCCAGCAGAAAAGGCACCATGCCAACTTTTACGGCAGCGGACAGGTCCATGCCGGTCACATGCGCAAGCCACGGAACGCCGGTCACATAGACGAGCGCCACGCCGAACACAAGTATGGCCGCAAAAAGCAGCGCGATGCGCGGACCGTCCAACCGGGCACGGCGGGCAAACAGCCGGTCGGAAGCCCAGCCGATGAGAAAGGCGGAAACGGGAAACATCCAGATAAAGCCGCCCGTGGGCCCGAGCACCTGGGCCAGTCCGCCGGGGCCGTTCATGAGCGGAATGCCGGCGGCCGTAAGAACCACGACGAGAAAAATGCTCCAGAAACCGTGCACGGCGCCCAATAGCCCACCCGCCAGCATAATCGCAAACGTCTGCAGGGAAAAAGGCACGGCGGCGCCGGGCGAGGATTTGATGAAGCCGGCAATGATAAACAGCGCCGCAAACAGGGCGACAAACACGATGCCGCGAATCCAGCGGCCGGTCTCGGCGCCGGATCCGCCGTTTTCCGGCTGCGGGCGGCCGGCGGAATTCGGAAGGGTCATTGCCAAAACTCCTTTCAAATGTTAACCTTAAAATCGTCATTAGGTTAACGATTCGGATTTTAACATGAAATGATGCAAATTGGGAAGAGGGGAACCGTCATTGGCGGCGTTTTCCGAGATGGCCATAACCGCCCCCCGGCCTCTGCGTCTCAGCGGTGTTTCCGTTTATGCCGCGGCGGATACGGAGAAGCCGGTATGCCTGATCGAGGATGCGGATCTGACCGTCCGTCCCGGCGAATGGGTGAACCTGGCGGGGGTGAACGGCAGCGGAAAATCCACGCTGGCCCGCCTGCTGGCGGGACTTCATATGGAAGGCGTCTATGGACGCATCGACCTCGGTTTTGCGGAAAAGTTGCCTTCCCCGATCGTGTTTCAGCGGCCGGAGTCCCAACTGTTCGGCGAAACGCCGCGGGAAGAAGCGCTGTTTGCGCTGGAGTGGCGCGGCGTCTCGCCTGACAAAATGGAAGAACTGGCTGGGGAGGCGCTGCGGCGGGCCGGGTTGCTGGCGCTGGCCGACCGCCCTTGGGAAGAGCTTTCCGGCGGCCAGAGGCAAATGGCGGCGGTGGCGGCCGCTTGCGCGTCCGCCTGGGCCGGCGGCTGCGGGCTGATCGTGTTTGACGAGGCGACGTCCATGCTGGATGATGCCCATCGGCATGCGGTGATCGGCAGTGCGAGGGAACTGTGGCGGCAGGGCGTGGCCGTCATTTGGGTGACCCAGCGGCTGGACGAGCTGGAGGCGGATGACCGGATCGTCGCCCTGAAAAACGGCCGAATTCTTTACGATGGGGATGTCCGGTCTTTTTTCCATGAAATAATGCCGGACGGACAAACGCCCTGTGAAGCCTGCGGGCTCCGCGCGCCGCCTGGCGCCGCGCCCGGACGGCGGACGGACGGCTTTTCGTTTATGAACCGGGCTGAACGGCAGAATGGAAATGGGCGGCGTCAGCGGGAATCTTTCGGGACGGAAGAGGGGCTCGTGATCGAGGGGCTGCGTTTTGAGGACCTGCGCCGGCGATCTGCAGGCGAAACCGGGACGGCCGTGCGGAACCTGACGCTGTTTCCCGGCACGCTGACCTTGGTGCTCGGGCCCAACGGGGCCGGCAAAACGGCGTTTCTGGAAAAACTGGCCGGATTGCGCGATCCGGAAGGGTTGGCGGTCCGATTTCGGGAAGGGCCGCTGTGGCTGCCCAAGCGGATAGGCTCAGGGCGGCGGCTGAATCCGCGCGCGCTGCTGGCGTACGGTTATGCCAGCCAGGCGCCGGAAGAAGGGCTGGCCATGCGTTCCCTCAAAAAAGAACTGGAATACTCGCTGCGACCCTTTATGGGCAAGATGGACCCCGAGAGCGGGAAAATGCGCATGCGCCATGCCCTGGCGGCGGTCGGCTGGGACGAATCCTGGCTGACGCGAGACCCTCATCTCCTGAGCGGCGGCGAACGCCGGCGGGCGGCGCTGGCGGCGCTGTTTGTGACGCCGGCGCCTTGGCTTCTGCTGGATGAGCCGACGGCCGGGCTCGACCGCGAGGGCCAGGAACTTCTGGCCAGCCAACTGGTGCGGCTCAGGGACGAGGGCCGGGGCATTGTGCTGGTGTCCCACGAAACCGATTGGGCTTTGCCATTGGCGGACCAGGTGCTGCTCCTTCATCCGGACGGGCGGATGCGCCTGTGCGAACCGGATCAGCTGATATCCCGGCATGAGCTTTGGGCGGAAGCCGGCTTGACCGTGCCCGCCTGGCTGAAAGAAAGGGATGATTCCGGCCAAACGTTCCCCGGCCAGCCCGAGACTCCGCCCGAAGGTATGGCAACGGAGGCTGGCCGACACCCGCGCGAGGCGGAAACCGCGCAAACCGGCCATCCGCCGCGAAAACCACATGCATACCGTGCCCCGCATCCGCTGGAACGCTTCGATCCCAGGTCGGTCTGGCTCGGTTACATTCTGCTGTCCGCAGGCATTTTTACGCTGACGACATGGTCCGGGCTTTTTGCCGCGGCCGCCGTCGTCCTGGCCCTGATGGCGCTGGGACGCATCCCGCTGATGCGCTGGAAAGGGCTGCTCGCCGGCTTCGTGATGTTCGGCGCCGGTTTTGCGGCGATGAACGCGCTCCGTTTCGACGCCGGCGCTGCCGGAATGACATGGGATACGGGCATTTTTCTGCAAACGCTGTTTCCGTTCGCCCGCACGATGACGGTGCTTTTGGCGGGACTGGGGCTGCCGCTGGTCTGGTCGCCGCTTAAAGTGCGGAAAGCGTTGGAACAGATGGCCGCGCGCAAAGGAAAAGTGCCGGCGTTCTGGCAGAGCATCGTGCTGATCCTGACGCTGACCCTCCGGTTTGTTCCGGTTCTGCTCCGGGAATGGGAGAGGTTTGGACGCATCGCGCTGGCCCGGGGAAAAGAAACGCGAAAAACCCCGGCGGCCATTCTGCGCAAACTGCGCGATACGCTCCTTCCTTTGCTGCATTCGCTGATCCGCCTGGCGGACGAAACGGCGGCCGCGCTGGAAAGCCGCGGCGTCCGCCGCGGCGCGGAGCGCCATATCCGCGCCCGCCTCCGCTGGGCCTGGCGGGATTATGCCGTCGCCGTTCTTTGCGCATTGCTGGCCGCATGTTTTGTCATGATGAAATAAGCGCCAATCCCGGTTATCGGTTTGAGATGTTGCAGATTGTGAACAGGAAAATCTCCGGCATAAGGGAAAAATCGCAAAAAGGGCATAATAGGCCAAATTATACTGGAGGTTTTCCAGCTTATTTTGGAAAAGCGGCGGATTTTCGTAAAAAAAACTGGAGATTTTCCCGCTCGAGAACACGGGGGCTGTCTCAAAAGCCGTTACGGCCGCGCTTTTGAGGCAGCTTCTTTTTTATCGGAATCAATGTTATATAACAGAAAAATTTATCATAAAACAGTATTGAACATTAATTTAAATTGTTTTATAATGCAATCAGAAATGAATTGCTGTTATATAACAAAGGAGTGACGACCGTGGATTGCCCGACTTGCCATGGAAACGGCGAAATGGCGTGCTACGATTGCGCGGATCACGCCAAGACGGAGATGGATCACCAATGCCCCACATGTCAGGGACGGCGCGTGATCCCTTGCGTCCGGTGCGCCGGCAGCGGCTGCATTGACTGAAGTGCCTGATCGCGATAGATAGGAGACCTAACAGCCACAGGAATACGGGAGCAAAAAAGCTGCGGGAAGAAGGGGAGCCGATCTCCACCCGAAACTTGCCGCAGCACAAATAAACAATAAAAAGGAGAGAAACAGCGTCATGTCGCAAAACAAAGAGAAGGAACTACAAGAACTGCAAGAAAGATGGGGGTCCAGCAGGTATGCGGGCATCACGCGGCCGTACAGCGCGGAAGACGTGCTGCGGCTTCGCGGGTCCATCCGGATTGAATATACGCTGGCCCAAAGGGGAGCCGAAAAGCTGTGGCACCTCTTGAACACGGAAGATTACGTGGCCGCCCTCGGCGCGCTGACCGGCAATCAGGCGGTACAACAGGTTAAAGCCGGTCTGAAAGCGATTTATCTGAGCGGCTGGCAAGTCGCCGCCGACGCCAACCTGGCGGGCCAAATGTATCCGGACCAAAGCCTGTATCCTTCCAACAGCGTTCCGCACGTCGTCAAGCGGATCAACCAGGCGCTGCAGCGCGCCGACCAGATCCAGCATGCCGAAGGCAAGGGGAACATCGACTTCTTCGTGCCGATCGTGGCCGACGCCGAAGCCGGCTTTGGCGGCCCGCTCAACGTGTTTGAGCTGGTGAAGGCGATGATCGAAGCGGGCGCCGCAGCGGTGCACCTCGAGGACCAGCTTTCTTCGGAGAAAAAATGCGGCCACATGGGTGGAAAGGTGCTCTTGCCCACGTCCCATGCCATTCGCCATCTGATCGCGGCTCGCCTGGCGGCGGACGTCATGGGGGTCGACACGATCATCATCGCGCGGACGGACGCCAACGCGGCAAGGCTGCTCACCAGCGACATTGACGAAAACGACCGTCCTTTCCTGACCGGCGAACGCTCGCCCGAAGGATTCTATTACGTGAAACCCGGACTGGACCAGGCCATCTCCCGGGGTCTCGCTTATGCGCCCTATGCGGACATGATCTGGTGCGAAACGTCCGAACCGAACCTGGAAGAAGCGGCTCGTTTTGCCGAAGCGATCCGCTCCAAGTTCCCGGGCAAGCTGCTCGCTTACAACTGCTCGCCTTCGTTCAACTGGAAAAAGAAGCTGAGCGACCGCGAGATCGAAACGTTCCAGCAAGAGTTGGCCAAGATGGGATACAAGTTCCAGTTCGTGACGCTGGCCGGTTTCCACGCCCTCAACTACAGCATGTTCCAGCTCGCCAGAAACTACCGGGATCGCGGCATGGCCGCCTACGCCGAACTGCAGCAGGCGGAATTCGCCCTTGAGGCGGAAGGTTACGAAGCCGTCCGGCACCAGCGCGAAGTCGGCACGGGGTATTTTGATGAAGTGACGCAGGTCATCACCGGCGGCATGGCTTCGACGACCGCGCTGACAGGTTCCACCGAAGAGGAGCAGTTCGCCCATTCCTGATGCGGGCGGCCATGAAGGAGGCGTTCCAATTGACCCAAACATCGAGCAAAGCAAACTGGCAGCTTTCCGCGGGGGCCCATCCGTACCCGGAAATCCTGACGGCGGAAGCGATGGAATTCGTCTGCAAACTGGAACAGAAGTTTGGCGAGAGAAGAAGGGAACTCTTGCGGCTGCGCAAAGAGCGGCAGGCGCGCCTTGACGCGGGAGAAAAGCCGGACTTTCTGCCTGAAACGGCGCAGATCCGCAGCGGCACCTGGCACGTGGCGCCGGCGCCGGCGGATCTGCAGGACCGGAGGGTGGAAATTACGGGTCCGGCCGGCGACCGCAAAATGGTCATTAACGCGCTGAACTCCGGCGCCAAGGTATTCATGGCGGATTTTGAGGACGCCAACTCGCCGACGTGGGCCAACACGGTGGGCGGACAGATCAACCTGCGCGACGCCGTAAACCGGACCATCGAGTACACCAGCCCGGAAGGCAAGCACTACAAGCTGAACGAGAAAACCGCGGTGCTCCTCGTGCGTCCCCGCGGCTGGCACATGGAGGAAAAACATGTGCTCGTCGACGGTCGCCCGATGTCCGCGAGCCTGTTTGACTTTGGCATCTATTTCTTCCATAACGCCAAAGAGCTGATCCGGCGGGGCAGCGGCCCGTATTTCTACTTGCCGAAAATGGAAAGCCACCTCGAAGCACGGCTGTGGAACGACGTGTTCACCTTTGCCGAGCAGGAACTGGGCATTCCGTACGGCACGATTCGGGCCACGGTGCTGATCGAGACGATTCTGGCCGCCTTTGAAATGGATGAAATCCTGTTTGAGCTGCGCGACCATGCTTCGGGTTTGAACTGCGGGCGGTGGGACTACATTTTCAGCTACATCAAAAAATTCATCAAACATCCGGACGTGATACTGCCGGACCGCGCCCTGGTGACGATGACCGTTCCGTTCATGGAGGCTTACACGCTGCTGGCCATCCAGACATGCCATAAGCGTCGGGCCCACTGCATCGGCGGCATGGCGGCGCAGATCCCGATCAAAAACGACCCGGCAGCCAACGAAGCGGCCCTTGAAAAGGTGCGTCAGGACAAACTGCGCGAAGTGAGAAACGGCCACGACGGCACATGGGTCGCCCACCCGGGTCTGGTGCCGGTGGCGATGGAAGTGTTCGACGAGCACATGAAAACGCCGAACCAGATCCACCGGATTCCGGACCGCACGATCACGGCCGCCGATCTGCTGCAAGTTCCCGAGGGACCGATCACCGAGGCGGGGGTTCGCCTCAACGTGTCCGTCGCCCTGCAGTACATCGAGGCGTGGCTGCGCGGCCACGGCGCGGTGCCGATCTACAACCTGATGGAAGACGCGGCCACGGCGGAAATTTCCCGGGCGCAGCTATGGCAATGGATCCGCCATCCGAAGGGCATCCTGGACGACGGGCGGAAAGTGACGGCGGAAATGTTCGAACAGATGCTGAACGAGGAACTGGCGCGCATGCGCAAGGAAATGGGAGACGAAAAATACGGCGCATCCAAATTCGGGCTGGCGGCCAGCCTCCTCAGACAGTTGACGTTGCAGGAGACGTTTGAGGAATTCCTGACGATTCCGGGCAGCGCTTATCTCGACTGACAGGCGGCCATGACCTGGCTTCCCGCTTAACCGGCGCGGCAGCGCGGCGGTTAGGCGCGGAAGCTTTTTTTATGATTCTCGTGTCACCGGCACGGTTTGTTATATAATGAAACTAATATACCGGCTATACCGGGGATGCGGGGTGTTTCTTGTATGGATGCTCCCGAAGTCATGACGAAACACGAACAGATCATTCAGTATATCGAAAGCCTCGAAGTCGGCACCCGCATTTCGGTCCGCAAAATCGCCCAGGCTCTCGACGTAAGCGAAGGCACGGCCTACCGCGCCATCAAGGAAGCGGAAAACCGCGGCATCGTCAGCACGCGGGAGCGCACGGGCACGGTGCGGATCGAAAAGCGTGAACGGCCGAACATCGACAAGCTGACCTTTGAGGAAATTTGCCGGCTGGTGGATGGGGAGGTGCTCGGCGGCGCCGCCGGGCTCAAGAAAACGCTGAACAAATTCGTGATCGGCGCCATGCAGCTTCAGGCCATGATCCGTTACATAGAACCTGGGAACCTCCTGATTGTCGGCAACCGCACCCAGGCCCACCACAGCGCGCTGACGCTGGGCGCCGGCGTGCTGATTACCGGCGGGTTCGACACGACCGAAGAGGTCAAGCAGACGGCGGACGAGCTGGAACTGCCGGTCATCAGCTGCAAGTACGACACGTTCACGGTGGCCGCGATGATCAACCGCGTGCTGTCGGAACGGCTGATCCGCAAGCAGATTTTGCTCGTCGGCGACATCATGATCAAGGGCGATTCGCTGGATTACATTCGCGAATCCCAGTCGGTGGCCGAGCTGAAAAAACTGATCAAGGATTCGGGCCATCACCGGTTCCCGGTGGTGGACGACGCGGACCGGCCGGTGGGCATGATCATCGCCAAGGACATCATCGGAGCATCCGACGACGACAAAGTCAGCAAATACATGACGCGCCAGCCCCACACCGTTTCCGCCTACACGTCCATCGCGACGGCGAGCCATCTGATGGTTTGGGAAGGCATCGAGCTTCTGCCGGTCGTGGATGCGGGCAAAAAGCTGATCGGCGTCATCAGCCGCAAGGACGTGCTGAAAGCGATGCAGACGATCCAGTCGCAGCCGCAGATGGGAGAAACGCTGGAAGACCAGATCTGGTCGGCCTTCGAGCAGGTGCGGGATGACGACGGAAGGCTCATTTTCCGCGGGCCGGTCACCTCATCCATGATCAATCCGCTGGGCTACATTTCCGAAGGCATCCTCAGCCACCTGATCACGCTGGCGGTGTCGCGCACGATCCGGGACCAGCGCAAGAAGGACCTCATTATCGACAACACGTCCGTCTATTATCTGACGCCGATTGAAATCGACAGCGTCGTGGAAATTGTGCCGAACATTATCGAGCTGAGCCGCCGTTTCTGCAAGATTGAGGTGGAGATTTTCGTGCAGCAGAAGCGGGCCGTCAAGGCGATGGTGACGGCGCGGATTCTCGACTGACCGGCGGCTCGGCGGCGCTTGTGATCGGAGGGACAGGAACTTGGCGGAGGAGATGGAAAAGGCGTTTGCCGCCGTTGACGAGGCTTTGGAGGAGCGCCTTATGGAGCGAGGCTACCGGGTTACAAAGCGGGAGCATCATCCGCAGATGGCCGGCACCCGGTTCACCGTATACACCGGACCAAAGGGGCAAATCCGCTTCACGTGGGACGGCCAAAAGCGGGCGCTGATCCTGCGCGTGTACCGGAAGCGCAATCCGGTCATGAGAGTGCTGGCTTCGCTGCTCGGGAGCCTCGATCTGGACAAGCTGCAGCGGGAAGTCATTTTGCAGGGCCATCAGGCGCGGATGCTCAGCGAGGAAGAATTGGTGGAAACGTTTGTGAAAATCATATGACATTTTCATATACGCGCACATGAAAAATTGACTTTTGGCAGATAACCCTGTTGAAAAACCTCAACAGGCTCAGAATGCAGGCAAAGCCCCGTTTTCCGGGGCTTTCACTGTGTTTCGGGCGGTATGACTTTAGTCATTTTTCGTTGTGATATTTGTCATGCTGCCGAAAAAAATCTGTCCTTTTGACAGATTTTTTCTTTTTATTGTTTGCTTTATAATTTTTCGATTGAAAAAGACATCGATCCGATCATGAAGATTCAGGGTTATGTTTCATGTTTTGCGGAGGGATGTGCATGGCATTGGGCAGACATCTGAAAAGGGCTGTCATGGTCGCATTATCGGCAATGCTGGCGCTGAACGCGATGGTTTCATTCGGCGTGCCTGCGGCGGATGCGGCAGAGACCGAAGCTGAAACACGGGTAATCAAGATCGCAACAGACTTTAATAAGAAGACGTTGGTGCTGAAAGCGGATGGCACCGTTGACGGTTGGGGATACGTTCCCGAAATCCCCAAAGACCTTACCGACCCGGAAAAGGCACACGTCATTGATATTGCTACGGGGAACAGCTTTGCATTGGCTTTAAGAGCGGACGGCACCGTGATGGCTTGGGGCAGCAATGATTATGGTCAACTAAATGTACCAACCGATCTTACGAATCCGGCCACCGCGAAGGTGGTGGCGATTGCGGCGGGAGCCCAGCATGCTTTGGCATTAAGAGCGGACGGCACCGTGGTTTACTGGGGTAATATAGAAGAACATTGGATACCTATGCCGTCCGATCTTACCGAAGTCGTGGCCATAGCAGCCGGAGGATATTCTTCGCTGGCATTGAAGGCGGATGGTACCGTGATGGCTTGGGGCAGCAATGATTATGGTCAACTAAATGTACCAACCGATCTTACGAATTCGGCCAAAGCGAAGGTGGTGGCGATTGCGGCGGGAGACGAGCATGCTTTGGCGTTAAGAGCGGACGGCACCGTGATGGCTTGGGGCAGCAATGATTATAGTCAACTAAATGTACCAACCGATCTTACGAATTCGGCCAAAGCGAAGGTGGTGGCAATAGCTGCGGGTGGGTACATCTCGATGGCTTTAAAAGCGGACGGCACGATCGTCGCTTGGGGAAAATTTGGAGTTCTTCTTTCGCCGGTGAGAGTGCCGGTGGGGCTTTCCGGCGTAACGGCAATGGCTGGGAATTATCACGAGGTATTGGTACTGAAAGCGGATGGCACCGTATTTTCTTGGAATTCAAGTGCTGTCAACAATGATGGCATTCCAGAGGACTTGGCCGGTACGCTTGATACGCCGCCCAAGGTGATAGCCGTGGCGGGGAGCGATCATACACTGGCGCTGAAATCCGACGGCACGATGGAAGCTTGGGGGGAAGACATAAACAATCGACTCAACATGCCGGAAGAAGCAGGGGTGAAAGCCGTTTCGGCAGGATGGTATCACTCGCTGGCATTGAAAGCTGACGGCACGGTAAAGGCTTGGGGAGACTCTTCACAAGGAAAAACGACAGTGCCAGATGTTCTCACCGAGGCGGAAACGGCGCATGTCAAGGAAATCGCTGCCGGAAGGAATTACTCCCTGGCGCTTGGAGCGGACGGCACCGTCGAGAAATGGGGGGGCACGGAGACGCAGCTTGATGTGCCATCTTCGCTCATCGAACCGGTGAAAGCCATCGCGGCGGGCAACAATTACGCGTTGGCGCTGAAAGCCGACGGCGACGTTTTTGCCTGGGGTAACAATGGGGATAACCAGCTCGATTTACCGGCCGGTCTTTCCGATGTGAAGGCCATCGCGGCGGGCGAGTATCATGCGCTGGCGCTAAAGGCGGACGGCACCGTGGCCGCCTGGGGATATAACAGGTCGGGCCAGACCACGGTGCCCGAAGATTTGAAAAACCCGGCCACAGCCAACGTAAAAGCCATTGCGGCGGGCTACGATTTTTCCATGGCGCTGAAGGCGGATGGCACTGTCGTCATATGGGGAGCATTTAAATATGAAAAAGACAAAAATCCTGATTTGCCATCCGTTTATTTGCCACCCGGGCTTCGCGGGGTTAAGGCGATCGAGGCGGGCCAAAGGCACGCCTTGGCCCTCAGGGCGGACGGCACCATCATTTCGTGGGGCTCAAACGAATATAAGCAGGCGTATGGATCGTACGGCCTGACCAATCTTTCTGTTACGGAAGGGATAATGTCGCCTGCGTTTTCTCCTGAGATCACCGAATATGATGTTTATCTTCCTGCGGAAGTCGATACCTTGCATGTTGAGGCAACGCTGGCAGATCCGGATGACTCCATCTTGTACATCAACAACCAGCAGCAATCCAGCGGAACGGTGGCGGAGATTGACATTACGGGTGAAGCGCCCGTTGTGGAAGTGCGGGCGGAAGCCAGTACAGGGATCTTGTCGGTCAGCTATATAATAAACGTGAAAAAGGACGGCGAGGGTCCCGAAATCCAGTTCGACTCCAATGGCAATGAAACGCCTGCGAAGACGGCGGCCACGATGGTCCATGTAACCGATGCGGGCGCTGGCGTTGCTGACGATTCGCTGGAATACGCATGGTCGCCATCCGAAACGATCCCGGATTTGGGGTGGCAATCGTTTGACAGCGGCGATACGCTGACGATGACGGGCGAAGACGGCAAATGGTATCTGCATGTCCGCGCGCGGGACAAGCTGGGTAATGTTTCCATCGCGAGAACCGATGCTTTTGTGCTGGACAACACGCCGCCCGCCGTGTCGTTCGAAACCGACGGCAATGCTGCGCCAGCGCAAAAGGCGGAAAGCAAGGTCAGCGTGACGGATGCCGGTGGCATCGTTTTGCTGGAGCATGCCTGGTCGCAAAGCACGGAGCCTCCCGACAGCGGCTGGGAGGCGTTTACGAATGGCGAAACGCTGAAAAAGGAAAGCGGGGACGGCGAATGGTATTTGCACATTCGCGCGACCGATAAGGCAGGCAACGTAAAGGAGACGCATTCCAAAGCCTTTGTGCTGGATAACACGAAGCCTTCCATTTCGTTCGGCACCAGCGGCAATCCGGCGGCCGCGAAAAGCGCGCGGACCACGGTGTCCGTTACGGATGCCGGCGGCCTCGATACGCTGGAATTTGTATGGTCGCAAAGCGATGCGGCTCCGGCCGAAGGATGGTCCGCTTTTGTGAACGGCAGCGAATTGGTATGGGACACCGGAGACGGCGAATGGTATTTATACATTCGCGCGACCGATAAGGCCGGAAATGTCGCGGTGGAGCGCACTGATGCCTTTTTGCTCGACAACACGGCACCGGTTATTACGCTGAACGGCAGCAATCCGATGTATGTTCCCCATCGCGGCACGTATTCCGAACCGGGAGCGACGGCGTTGGACGGCACGGACGATCTGACGGGGGACATTCGCATAACGGGTACCGTGGACACAGAGACGATCGGCCATTACACGATTGACTATGAAGTGACCGACAGTGCGGGAAATACCGCTTTGGTCACCCGGGACGTATACGTTTATGACGGAGACGCGCCGGCGATATATTTGAACGGCCCAAATCCGCTGACGGTGGAAGCGGGCAGCATTTTCGTTGATCCCGGGGCAACGGCCTGGGACAAGCAGGATGGCGACATTTCCGGCGACATACAGGTGAGCGGTTCGGTGGATACATCCATCCTCGGTACGTACACGCTGTTTTATAATGTATCCGACGAGGCGGGCAACGCCGCCGTGACGGTGACGCGCACGGTGTATGTGAAGGACACGACGCCGCCCGTGATTACGCTTATAGGGGACAATCCGCTGAGGCTGAAGGCCGGCAGTCCGTTTCACGATCCGGGAGCGCAGGCGGCCGACACCTTTGAGGGCGATCTCACCGGCGCTATTGTGGTGAGCGGAACGGTGGACACATCGGCACCCGGTACCTATACACTCTCCTACGATGTTTCCGACCGTTCGGGCAACGCCGCCGTGACGGTGACGCGCACGGTCATCGTCGTTGCGCCTCCGCCTTCCTCCGATCCGCCGGGACCTTCTCCGAATCCGTCACCATCGCCATCGCCGATATCTTCGCCGGAAACTTCGCCTTCCAGCGGCGAGGAAGGTGAAACGGCCATTTCACGTTTTATTAACCTGAACGGCACCACGATTCATCCGTCCGCCATTGATCCGAGCCGCCCGTCCGTCACACTGGATGCCGAGCCGAAGGGCAAAGCGGCCTTTATTGAAATACCGGCTGCGTTGCTGGAGGAATATGCCGGCCAAAACGCCGAGTTCGTGATCGAGTTCAAGACGCCTTACGGCCTTTTCCGGATTCCGGTCCGCTTGGCGCAGCTTGTGCCGGATTTGGCGGATTGGCTGGACGAAATTCAGCTTGCGGCCGGCGACATCTCCTTCAGGCTGATCCTGACCGACAAGACGGACGATCCCGGCATCCGCGCGGCGTTGGCGGAAAGTTTGCCGAACGGCAGCGTGCTGGGGGCGATGGTGGATTTCCGGCTTGAGGCGGTGGACGCCCGCACGGGACAAACGATTGGAACGCTGGAACGGTTCAGCGAACCGCTGGTGCGGATGATTCCGATGCCGGAAGGCCTGTCCGCCATGCCGGAGCAATGGGGGGCGTTCCGTTACAACGAAAATACCGGCCGGTTCGAGTTTGTTCCCGCCCGAACGGCAAAGGTTGGCGACGTGCTCCTGGTCATCATCCGTTCCGCTTCCAACAGCGCGTATTTGGTGGTCCATCATCCGGTCCGTTTCACCGATGCGGAGAACCATTGGGGGCGCCGATACATCGGGCTTGCCGCAGCGAAAGGGCTGGTGGCGGGAATTGGCGGCGGCCGATATGATCCGGACCATGCCGTGACCCGAGCGGAGCTGGCCGCCATGCTGGTGCGGGCATACGGGTACGATGAAGCGGCCAAAGAAACGGCACCCTATGCGGATGTCCGGCAAGGCGACTGGTATTACGAAGCGGCGGCGGCGGCAAAGGCGCTGGGACTTTTCGACTTCGTCGGCGGATCGCGCCTGGAGCCGGACCGGCCGCTGACCCGCGAGGAAATGGCCAGCATGCTGGCGGCCCTGATCACTCGGGAGAATGTGCCCGTAAATGCGGACGCGGTGAATCTGAACCGCTACCTGGACATGGGCAGCGCCGATGCGGCGCATCTGGAAGCCATCCGGACCGTAATCGGGCTGCAAATCATGACCGGCACCGGTGCGGACAAGTTCAGCCCGAAAGAACCGGTGACGCGGGCGCAGGCGGCGGTGGTCCTGATCCGGACGCTGCAGGCGCTGGACTGGATTGACCCGCAATAAATAAAAACGGAAAAAACGAATCGCATTCATTGACCGCTCACTTCTGCCGCTCACTTCCCGGACGGAAGATGGGCGGTTTTTTTATTTTCCTACAAGTGTGTGAAATTTGTGCAGTTATGATGAAATGGGGTTGGAATGGGCAGGATCTGCCGCTTCAGGTGCAAACGGATACATGTTAGAATGTGAAACATAAAAGGTGCATAGGCGGTGGGGAGGGGGTGCGTGCAGCATGAAAATGACCCGCAAATTCCTGCTGGTTGTCATCCTGATTTTGATCTTTCCGACACTCGCCATCCATCAGGGGACCGTCCAATATTCGGAACATGTCATGAAGAACAACATCATCGAAAACAACGAGATCATGGCCGAGCTGATCGTGAACCGCGTGAACAGCGAAATCAGCGATGTTGTTTCGCAACTGCAACTGGTGGCCGGCATGAGCGATTTGCACACGCTGGATCTGCGGTCGATGTATAACAGGGCGAAACAGGCCATATCCAAAAGCACCATCATACAGTCCATCTATTTTTTGGACCGCCAAAAAAAAATGAAATTTGAAGCGCCTTTTCGCCCTGAAATCGATGATCTGACTTATGAATATCCGCTATATGATCATGTGATCTGGAGCTACACCTATGTCGTTTCGGGGCTGATTTCCAACGCGCGTTCGGAAAAAACGGTGACGGTGGCGATCCCGGTTTTTTATGACAATCGGGAGATCCAGGGCGTCCTCGTGGCGGAGCTCAGCCGAAACTTCCTGTCCAACATTTTGCGCAGCACCAGCGAAACCCGCGAAGGTTTCAGCTTCATCATTGATGAAAGCGGCCAGGTGATCGCCTCCACGCGAGACGAAGAGTGGAACCTGGATTTTTCCCGGGAACCGGTGGTGAAGCTGCTGCTCAAGGGAGATTCGGGGTCGGTGCATGACTCGTACCAGGGAAGGCCCAGCGTCATGACGTATCAGACGATGCGCGAAAATTGGGGCCTGGCCCTCGGCGTTCCGGAGGATGTCGCCTTCCGGCCGGTCCGCACCCTCTCCACGGGCTTGACGATCAGTTTTGCCGGGCTCATCGTGCTGATGATCGTGCTGACATTGATCGGGGGCAGACAGCTGGTGGTGCCGATTTTGAAAGTGACGCGGTTTGCCCAGCGTATCCAGAGCCGAAGGATGCTGCCGAAACTGCCGGAGTCTTTCGTCAAACGGAAGGACGAAATCGGTGAACTGATTCGCGCCTTGACGGAATTGAACGATCGCGTCGAACAGAGCCGCAGGTTCCTGCAGGACATTATTGAAGGCATCCCTTACGCCCTGATCACGCTGAATGAAAAAGGAGAGGTCACGCACGTCAACCGCAAATGGACCGAACTGTTTGGCGGCAGCGTCCAGGATTGGGAAGGGGTCCGGCTGTACGAGCGCGAGGGCTTCGGATTTTTGACCGCCCGTCCCGAGGACAAGGAAGTGATCTGGCATGACCGAAATGGGGTTTCCCATGCCTTGCGGGTGGTCACCGCCCCGTTTCATGACGGGATTTTGGCGGTGGTGCAGGATATCACGCAAATTCGCATGCTGGAATCCCATTTGAAACAAAGCGAACAATTGGCGCTCATCGGACAGATTACCGCCGGCATTGCGCATGAGCTGAAAAACCCGCTGGCGGTGCTCGCCAGCTCTTCGGAACTCTTGAAAGATGAACTGGCCGGCGCTCCGGATTCCGAGTGGGTGCCGACCCTTGCCCGGGACATTGATGAAGAAATCCGGCGCATGACGGTGATCGTCAACGATTTTCTGACGCTGGCGCGGTCCAGAAAAGACCAGACGGGACCTGTTAAGCTGCATCAAATTCTTGACCGGGTGATTCATTTGCTGCGGGTCAAATTCAATGAAGTGGATGTCAAGGTGGAGCGGCATTACGCGGCGGATTTGCCGGAAATTGAAGGTTCGGGGAACCGGCTGATCCAGGTGTTCCTGAATTTGCTCGTAAACGGCCTGGAAGCGATGCCCGAAGGCGGGACCATCCGGATCAAAACATACCGCACGGAATCCGAAGCGGTGGTCGAAATTGCCGACGAAGGGGAGGGCATTTCGGAAGAACATTTGAAGTGGCTGTTCAATCCGTTTTTTTCCACAAAGGAAAACGGCAACGGCCTGGGGCTTTCCATTGCCCGTGACATCATAATGGAACACGGCGGAAGCTTGGACATCCGGAGCGAATTGCGGAAGGGAACGGTGGTCACCTGCCGGTTTCCCATCATGAAGAAGGAGGAAATCGCATGACGGTGCCCGGAGTGCTGGTGGTGGACGATGAAGTCAAACTGTGCCGCAACATCGCGCTGAAGCTGAGGCGGCAAGGTTATACCGTCCATGAAGCCTACGACGGAAAAGCTGCCCTCCGCAAGGTGCGGCATTACCCGATTCATGTCGTGATTCTGGATTACATGCTGACGGATACGACCGGTCTGGAAGTGCTCAAGCAAATCCGGGAAATTTCTCCGAAAACCCGCGTTTACATGCTGACGGCATACGGGAACGTTGAAAATGCGGTGCTGGCCATGAAATGGGGGGCTTCCGATTACCTCAACAAGCCGATCGACCTGAAACGGATCGCCGAATTGGTGGATGAGGCGTTTCGCTCCCTAGATGATGTTCCCGGCGTTTTTCACAGTCCGAGGATGCGGGAGATTCATCAAATTCTGGAGCGCATTTCCGGCACGGATGCCCCGGTGCTGCTGCAGGGGGAAAGCGGGACGGGCAAGTCCACGCTGGCGCGGTGGGTGCATGAAAGAAGCGGCCGGAAAGGCATGCCGTTCCTGACGGTCCATTGCGGGTCCATGCCTGAAAGGTTGCTGGAAAGGGAACTGTTCGGATCATCGGGCCGAGCGGTGGCGGCAAGCGGCGGCACCCTGTTTCTGGACGAGATCGGCAACACGACGCCGCTGATTCAGACCCATCTGCTCCGTTTGCTGGAAGAAAACCGGATCATGACTTCGGATACCATGGAACTGAAGCCGGTGAATGTCCGCCTGATCACTTCCTCCAGCCAACCCCTGCAGGCTTTGGTGAAAGAAGGCCGTTTTCTGGACGATTTGTACTACAGGCTGAATCTGGTGGAAATCCGGATTCCGCCGCTCAGGGAGCGAAAAGAGGACATTCCGTTCCTGGTCCGGGACAAAATGGACCAATTGAATGCCAAATACGGCAAGCAGCTCACGTTTTCCAGCCGTTTGATGGAACATTTCCAGAGCAGGCAGTGGCATGGAAATATCAGCGAAATGATGAATTTGATCGAGCGGATGCATCTGTTGAAAGTTGCGGGCGAGCTGGATCTGGATGATCTGCCGCCAGGCGCGGCGGGAGAGTCCGAAGATCCGCTTGACACATTGAAGCTGGAGGGGCGTTTGTATGATGTGCTGGAGGAAATCGAAGAGCGGATGATTCTGGATGCGCTGGAGAAAACGAAAGGCAACCAGAGCAAAGCGGCGGAACTGTTGGGCATTTCCCGCAACGCCCTCATTTATAAGATGAAGAGAATCGGCCGATGAGAACGAAATTGGCGTTTTTCATTCTGGCGTTCCTCCTTTTGGCTTCCTGCCAAAGCACCGCCCCTCAGAAGGAAGCGGAGTATCCGCCGCCGCGAGGCAATATTACAATCGGCTCCAAGTCCATTACCGAGCAGTATCTTTTGATGAAAATGAGCGCGCTGATGTTGAGAGAACGGGGCATCCAGGTCAAGGAAATGGTGTTTCTCGACAGCCCCGCCATAAGGTCGGCCATGGAGGCCGGCGTTCTGGATTTGTACTGGGAGTATACAACGACGGCGAGAATTTTCTACCATAAACAATCGGCTTTGTACGATCCGGATGAAGCTTACCGGGAGGTGGCCAGGACCGATCTGGAGAAAGGGATCGTATGGTTGCCAAAAAGCACGTTTAACAGCAGCTGGGCGCTCTTAATGCGGAAGGACATTTCGGAACAGCTGCATATATACTCCATCAGCGACCTGGCTCGTTACGTCCGAAATCAGAACCCGAGAATGAAGTTTGCGACCAACGACGAATATTTGAAAAGGGAAGACGGACTCGAAAGGCTCAAACAGATTTATGAATTCACCTTGTCGCCCGATCAAGTCGTCGCCATTGAATCGGACCTCCTTCCCCAGGCAGTCAAAGACGGCAGGGTGGACGTGGTGGTCGGCATGGCTTCGGACCCGCGGATCAAGAAAAACCAACTGGTGATCCTGCAGGATGACCGCAAAGTGTTCCCGCCTTACGAGGCTGCGCCGGTGGTGCTTAAGTCCACGCTGGACCGATACCCGGACATCCGGGAGGCGATGGAGCAATTGACCGCCCACATTACCGATGAGACCATGCTGGAACTCATGTACCAGGTCGACATCTTGCAGAAGGACATCACGAAGACGGCCAGGGATTTTCTCATCGCCCATGGCCTGATTTCGCCGTGATGATCAAATTCACCCGCCCGCAAGGGGCGGGCTTTTTGTTGGCAAAAGCATAAAAATGCGCAGCCGTAAAGATGCGGAGCTGCGCAATTTTTTTACACCTTTTTGCGCAAAAGTTGCGCAAGTTCCAGCCTGTGCAGCGCCGCGAAGCCAAGGCATAATGGATGTCGCAAGCGGCAACCGCTTACAGCATTTTGCCGATTTGTTCACAAACTTGTTTTATTTACTAAGTTTACTAACTTGCAGCGAGGTGAAGAGATGAAGATCACGGCCATCGAGATTCGGCATTACCTGCTGCCCCTGGATCCTCCTTTCAAGGCCGCATGGGATCCAAATCCGCGCAAAAAGTTTGCCGCCACCGTCGTCACCGTGCACACCGATGAAGGGATTACGGGCATCGGATCGGGCGACCTGATGACGGGATTCGAAGGGCACGAGCATCTGTTCATCGGGCAGGATCCCTTTGCCATCGAGCGCCATTCGCAGGTCATCGAAAATATCGATTTTCATTACGGCCGCTGCTGGCCGCTGGATTTGGCGCTGTGGGATCTGATGGGCAAGGCGGCGGGACTGCCGGTTTACAAGCTTCTGGGGGGACGAAACGACAAAATATTGGCTTACGCCTCGACGGGAGAAATCGTCACGCCGGAAGAGAGGGCCGAGCGGGCGCTGATGCTGCTGGATGAGGGATTCAAGGCCATGAAAATCCGGTTCCATCATGCGGACGTGCGGGATGACATCAAGGTCGTGGAGGCGGTTCGCAAGGCGGTGGGCGACCGGATGGAGATCATGGTCGACGCCAACCAGGGATGGAAAATGCCCTGGGACACGGAAACGCCATGGGACCTGAAAAAAGCGTATCAAGTGGCCAAAGAGCTGGAACAGCTCGGCGTATTCTGGCTGGAAGAGCCGCTGGCCAGCCACGACTTCCGCGGCCTGGCCAAGCTGCGGGAAATGACGGGCGGAATCCGCATCGCGGGCGGGGAAATGAACCGCCGGATGCATGATTTCCGGGAAATGAACTTCCTCGGTTCCCTGGATGTTTATCAGCCGGATGTGGCTCTGACCGGCGGGATCACGCAGGTAAAGAAAATTGCGGATATGGTGCAGGCCAATGGCGCCTGGTTCAGTCCCCACACGTGGACCAACGGCATCGGCGTCATCGCGAACCTCCATCTGGCGGCGGCCGTCAGCCTTTGCCCGTACCTGGAATTCCCTTATGATCCGCCGGCATGGACGCCGGAGCGCAGAGATTTCATTCAGCGCGAGAAACTGCGCATCGATGCCGAAGGTTATCTGCATCTGCCGCAAAAGCCGGGGCTGGGCATCGAGCTGGATCTGGAGGCGATGGAGCGATACGCCTATGATCGGGTATATGTGGGAGAAGCGCCATGAAGTACCTGTTCGATAACCTGGATCTGGTGATGCAGCATTTCTGGGAGCACCTGCAGCTGACCTTCAGCGCCCTGGGCATCGCGCTGTGCATCGCCATTCCGCTCGGCTTTATTGCCGCCAAATACCGCAAGCTGCAGATGCCGATCACCGGCGTGCTTGGCGTAATTTACACGATACCCAGCATGGCCTTGTATGCGGCGCTCATTCCGTATACGGGGCTGGGCGTGACCACCGCCATGATCGGGCTGGTCGCTTATGCGCAAATGATTCTGGTCCGCAATGTGGCCGCGGCCATCAACGGCATCGATCCCATGATGATCGAGGCCGCCAAAGGCATGGGGATGAGCAAATGGCAAATCATTTTCAAAATCGAACTCCCGCTGGCCATACCGGTGGTCATCGCCGGCATCCGCATTGCGACCGTGTCGATTATCTCCATCGGCACCATCGCGGCGTGGATTGGGGCAGGCGGGCTCGGCAGGCTGATTTACCAGGGACTCAACCATGACCATACCGGCAAAATCATCGCCGGAACCGTCTCCATCGCCGTTCTGGCCATCGGCGCTGACCTCTTGTTCCGGCTGATCGAGCGCATCATCAGTCCGAAAACGACGTAACGGAGGTGTCCCGACGATGAATGTCCTGGATCAAATACGCGATTATTTCGCCGGGAACTCCCACGTCTTCATGGCCAATCTGAAAACCCACATCTGGCTCAGCAGCTTTTCCATGCTGGCCGCCATCCTCATTTGCGTTCCGCTGGGCATCTGGATCTCGCGGCAGCTGAAAGTGGCGAACTATATCATTAATGCCATTAACATTTTTCGCGTCATTCCCAGCCTGGCGATCCTCGCGCTGGCCATGCCGCTGCTCGGCGTCGGATTCGCCCCTGCCGCAGTGGCGCTGACCATCCTGGCCTGCCCGCCGATCCTGATCAACACCTATGTGGCCTTCAGGGAAATTGATCCGGCGATCAAGGAAGCGGCCAAGGGCATGGGCATGTCGAGCCTGCAGCGGATCATGAAGGTGGAGTTTCCGCTGGCCCTTCCGGTTATGCTGGCCGGCATCCGCACAGCATCCGTCGAGATCATCGCCAGCGCCACACTGGCCGTTCTGATCGGCGGCGGCGGCCTCGGCAACTACATCATCAACGGGATCAGCATGATGTCGAAGAGCTATCTGCTCATCGGGGCCATTCCCGTGGCATTGCTTGCCATCCTGAGCGAACTGATTTTCAGTTTCCTGCAGCGAAAAAGCAACTATTCCAATTAAGACAATCAAGAAAAGGGAGAGGATCATCAGTGAAAAAACGTTTCTTGTCCATGGTGGCTGTCATGTTGGCACTGGCGCTCGTTTTGGCCGGCTGCGGCGGCGGAAAATCCGACGGCAGCGCATCCGATACGATCACGGTTGGTTCCAAAGACAACACGGAAAATCACCTGATTGGCGAAATGTATGCACTGATCCTGGAGGACATGGGCCTGAAAGTGAAACGCCAGCTCAGCCTGGGCGGCACAGCGCCGACTTTCGAAGCGCTGAAAAAAGGTGATCTTGATCTCTATCCGGAGTACACCGGCACCGGCCTCACGGTCATGCTGGGCGAAACGGAGCCGGAGAAAGACCCGGTGCGGGCGCTGGAAAGAGTGCGCGAAGGCTTCAAGCAATGGAACCTGGAATGGCTGGAGCCGGCTTCGGAAAACGCCACCTACGGATTCGCGATGAAGAAAGAAAAGGCTGAGCAATACGGCATCCGGACGTTCACGGACCTGGCGGAGCACAGCCACGAGCTGGTTTTGGCATATCCGCAGGAGTTTGACGTGCGTGAAGACGGACTGCCCGGACTGCAAAAAGTATTTGCCGACAAAGGCGGATTCAAATTCAAGAAACAATTCCAAATCGACTACAGCCTGCGCTACAAACCGTTGGAAAACGACGAAGCCGACGTGACGGTGTCGGTCGGCACCGATGGTCAAATCGCCGGCATGGGTCTGCAGCTTCTGATCGATGACGTGGGCTTTTTCCCGGTATACAACGTGGCGCCGCTGATCCGCAAGGAAGTGCTGGACGCCCACCCGCAAATCAAGGACCGCCTGAATGCGCTGGCGCCGCTTCTTACGGACGCCGCCATGCAGGAACTGAACTGGAAAGTGGACGGACCCGACAAAATGGAAATTGAAGAAGTGGCCAAACAGTTCCTCATCGAGAACAACCTCATCAAAGGATGACGAAACCCATGAAATCATTGCGCAGCCAGATGTATATCAACGGCAGCTGGACAGAGGCCCATTCGGGCCTCTTGTCCGACGTAAAGAATCCGGCCACAGGCGAGCGGATTGCCCAAGTGCCGCTGGGCGGACGCGCCGATGCCCGGGACGCGGTGGAAGCGGCCTGGCGGGCTTTTCCGGAATGGTCGCAAACCCCGGCCGAAGAACGTTCAGTCATCTTGCGCCGCATCTATGAGCTGATCGTGGCCCATGCCGACCGCCTGGCGCAAATCATGACGCTGGAACAAGGCAAACCCGTCAAGGAAGCCAAAGGAGAAGTGCTTTGGGGCGCAGATTTCTTCCTGTGGTATTCGGAGGAAGCCAAGCGCGTCAACGGTGAAATCATCACGCCGTCCAAACCGACGCAAAAAATTCTCGTGCAGCGCCAGCCGGTGGGCGTCGTGGCCGCCATCACGCCCTGGAACTTCCCTTCCTCGATGATTACGCGCAAAGTCGCGCCGGCGCTGGCCGCAGGGTGCACCGCTGTCGTGAAACCGGCTCCGGAAACGCCGCTTTCGGCGATAGCGCTGTTTGAACTGTTCGAGGAAGCGGGGCTGCCTGCGGGAGTGGCCAACCTGGTCACCGGAGATGCGCAGGAGATTGGCGCGGAGTTTCTGGAGAATGAAAAAGTGCGCAAAATCAGCTTCACCGGCTCCACGGCCGTCGGGAAGTACCTCATGGAGCAGTCGGCCAAACAGGTGAAGAAAGTCGCCATGGAGCTCGGCGGGCATGCGCCTTACATTGTTTTTGCGGATGCCGACCTGGATCTCGCCGTCAACGGCCTCATTTTCAACAAATTCCAGAACAACGGGCAAACGTGCATTTGCGCGAACCGGATTTTCGTGCATGAAGATGTGGCCGAGGCGTTCATCGCCAAATTCGTTGAGAAAATGCAGCAGTTGAAAGTCGGCAACGGCATGGAGGATGTGGACGTCGGCCCGCTGATTCATGAACGCGCGCTGGCCAAGGTGGACGCCCATGTGCGGGATGCGCTGGCGAAAGGGGCAAGGCTCGTATGCGGCGGTTACCGTCTGACGGACGGCGATTTCGCAAAAGGAGCTTTCTATGCGCCCACCGTCATCACCGGCGTGACGGAAGAGATGGATATTTTCCATGAGGAGACGTTCGGACCCGTCGCGCCGTTCATCACGTTCCGCACGGAAGAAGAACTGATCCGCATGGCCAACGCCACGCCGTACGGCCTGGCCGCTTATTTCTATACCCGGGATCTGGCGACGACGATGCGGGTGGCGGATCGGCTGGAATACGGCATGATCGGCATCAACGAGTCTGCGCTCGGTTATGTGCAGGCGCCCTTTGGCGGCATCAAACAAAGCGGTACGGGACGGGAAGGCGGCCATCACGGCATGGACGATTTTCTGGAATACAAATATTTGAATCTGAACTTCTGACAGGGGGTAACGGAGTGGGTATCGTTTTTCAAGACGTGGTGAAGCAATATCCGAATACCGCTTCCCCTGCGGTGGACCATGTTTCATTGGAAATCCATGAAGGGGAGTTCATCGTGCTGCTCGGTCCTTCCGGCTGCGGCAAGACGACCCTTCTGAAAATGGTCAACAGGCTCTATGAACCTACTTCCGGGACCATCTTGATCGACGGTACCGATATCCGCCAGGTGCAGGAAGAGCAGCTTCGCCGGGGCATCGGTTATGTGATCCAGCAAAACGGCCTGTTTCCGCATATGACCATTGAGTCCAATATCGCGGTCGTGCCGAAGCTTTTGAAATGGGACGCCCAAAAAATCGACCGGCGCATCGACGAACTTTTGGAAATGGTGCATCTGGACCCGAAAATCTACCGCAAGCGCCGCCCGAACCAGCTGTCGGGCGGACAGCAGCAGCGGGTCGGCATCGCCCGCGCCATGGCGGCCGATCCGAAGGTGCTCTTAATGGACGAACCGTTCGGCGCCATCGACGCCATCACCCGGGCCAGCCTGCAGGATGAGCTGAGGCGCATCCAGCAGCAGCTCAGGAAGACGATTTTGTTTGTCACGCATGATGTGGATGAAGCGTTCAAGCTGGCGGACCGCATCATTGTGATGCAGGCGGGCAAGGTGGTGCAGTTCGCGCCGCCGATCGAGATTTTGACCAAACCGGCCAACGACTTCATCAAAAAGCTCATCGGCGGACAGGACATCTTCCGCAAAATGAACTTTCTGAAGGTGAAGGATGTTTACGAGCCGGGAACGCCGGCGAACGCTTCCGGCGGGGTCGCGCTGTCGGATGATCTGAAGGAAGTGTTCACCCGCATGGTGGAAGATCAGGTTCGAACCTTTCCGGTGTTCGGGGAGGACCGCCGTCCTGTGGGCACGATCACAATGGAACACATTTTGACGCATCTGGCAAAGTGAGAGGCGACTGTAACATGGCCCGAATCGAATCGGACGCATTCGGCAGCGTGGAGCTGCCGGATGAAGCTTTATACGGTGTCCAGACATGGCGCAGCGTCAGCAACATGACCTTCTCATCCCGCAGGCTGCGCGATTATCCGGCGTACATCGCGGCGATGGCGGAAGTCAAGATGGCGGCTGCCCGGGCGAACGAAAGGGCGGGCCTGATCCCGCCGCCCATCGCCGCGGCGATCCGGGAGGTTTGCGGCGAGATTGCTTCCGGCCTGCACCACGAGCATTTTATCGTGGATGCGTATCATGGCGGGGGCAGCATCGGCAGCAACATGAACATGAACGAGGTGGCGGCCAACCTGGCCAGCGAGCGGCTGGGCGGGCGCCGGGGCACCTATGATCCGGTCAGTCCATCCGAACATGTCAACGCATCCCAGTCGACCAACGATGTCTGCCATACGGCCATGCGCATCGCGATTTTGCGGAGCGGTCGCACGCTGGACCGCGAGCTTGCCCGGCTGACGGCAGCGCTGGAAGAGAAGGCGGAGGAACTGGCCGGCGTCCCGACGATTACCCGTACCTGTCTGCAGGACGCCATGGCGGATACCCTGGGCAACCTGTTTGCCGGGTACGCCGCGGGGCTGCGCCGCCGGATGACCGCATTGGCTGACAGCATCGAAAAGCTCCATGCCGTGAACATCGGCGGGACGGTCATCGGTTCCGGCGTCGGCGCCCCCGAAGCTTACCGCCGCCATATTCTGGAGGATTTGCGCGAAGTGACGGGCCTTGCGCTCCGCCATCGGGATTCTTTGTACGACGCATCCCAGAACATGGACGACATTGCCGCCGTTTCAAAGGAACTGCAGCTTGTGTCCGGTTTTCTGATCAAGCTGGCCAAAGATTTGCGTCTTTTGTCTTCCGGTCCGGAAGCAGGTTTTGGCGAGCTGCGCCTGCCTGCTGTGCAGGCGGGATCGTCGTTTTTTCCGGGCAAGGTGAACCCCGTGGTGCCGGAGACGCTGGTGCAGTGCTGTTTTCAGGTGATCGGGCTGGACCGCGCCGTGCAGGCTTCGCTGGAGCATGGCGAACTGAACCTGAATATCTGGGAAGGGTTGGCCGGGATTAACGTTCTGGACGCCATGGGCATGCTGGAGCGGTCGCTCCGCCTGTTTACGGACAAGTGCGTCAAAGGCATTCGGGCCAACGAGGAACGCTGCCGCGCCCTGTCGCAAACCTTTATTCCCGTCGTAACGGCGCTGAAAGAAAAGCACGGCTACGCGAAAGTCAGCCGATGGCTGGCGGAAGAACCGAAAGAAAAGATTTTGCAACGCTGGGCAGAGGAGGCTGCACAACCATGAGACCGGCCAAACTGGAATGGGCTTATGAGTGGCTGAAGACGACGAAGCACCTGTATATCAACGGAAAATGGACGCCGGGAAGTTCCGGAAAAGTGATCGAATCCGTCAATCCTGCCAATGGCAAGGTCATTGGCAGGTTTACCGGCGCATCCAAGGAAGATGTGGACGCGGCGGTCCGCGCCGCCCGGGCCGCTTTCGAGAGCGGCGAGTGGCATGAAATGAGCCGGAAGGAGCGCGGCCGCAGGTTGCGGATGATTTCCGACCTGATCCGGCAGCACCAGGATGAACTCGCGACGCTGGAGTCCCTCGACAACGGCAAGCTGTACAGGGAAGCGTATATGGACGATGTGCAGGAAGCCGCGGACATTTTCGAATATTACGCAGGCTGGACCGACAAATACTACGGCGAATACAACCCGGTGGAAGGCAATTTCGTCAGCTGGACGACCCGCGACCCCATCGGCGTATGCGGCCAGATTGTGCCCTGGAATTTTCCCATCGATATGGCCGCCTGGAAGCTCAGCCCCGCGCTGGCCATGGGCAACACGGTGGTGCTCAAGCCTTCCAGCGTGACGTCGCTGTCGGCCATTCGCCTGTTTGAGATCATTCATGAGGCCGGAATCCTTCCGCCTGGCGTCATCAACCTGATTTTGGGCGAAGGCTCGGTGGGCACGTATATCTCCACTCACATGGATGTTGATAAAGTATCGTTCACAGGCAGCACGGTGGTGGGCAAACAGCTCGTCCACGATGCGGCGGATTCGAATCTGAAGCCGGTGACGCTGGAGCTTGGCGGGAAGTCTCCGAATATCATTTTCGCCGATGCGCCGAATCTGGAAGGGGCCATCGAGCGTTCCTTCTATGGCCTGTTCACCCATAAGGGCGAAAAATGCAGCGCCCCGACCCGGCTTCTGGTGCAGCGTCCCGTTTACGAGCAAGTCGTGGAAGGCATTGCGAAATACGCGAACAGCTACAAACTGGGCGACCCGTTCGACCCGGCAATCGATCAGGGGCCGCAGGTTTCGCAGGCGCATATGGAACGGATTTTGCGCTATATCGAAATCGGCAAGGCCGAAGGAGCGCGTCTTGTGGCCGGCGGATACCGGGATACGGAAGGTTCCAACGCGGAAGGCTTTTTTGTCAGGCCGACGGTTTTTGCCGACGTGAAGAACAACATGACGATTGCGCAGGAAGAAATTTTCGGTCCCGTGCTTTGCGTCATTCCGTTTGACACCGAAGAGGAAGCGGTGCAAATTGCCAACGACACCATTTACGGACTCGCGGCCGGCCTCTGGACGAATGATGTGGCGCGCGCGCATCGCGTGGCCAAGCGACTGAACGCCGGGCAAGTGTTTGTCAACCGCTACGGATGCTACGATTTCGCCAGCCCGTTCGGCGGATTCAAGCAATCCGGCTGGGGCAAGGAATATGCCATTCACAGCCTGGCTTCTTACACGAAAATGAAGGCGATTTGGATTGCCCATTGATACGGGAGGAATCGAAACATGAAAATGCTTGCCGCGGTCATGAAAGGGACGCATCAGCCGCTTTCCGTTGAAACGGTGGATTTGGCGCCGCCGAAAGCGGGTGAAGTGCTCGTCAAGGTGCTGGCGACCGGCGTATGTCACAGCGACCTGAACGCTTTGGAAGACGAGACGACGCCGGTGCCGGCCATTTTGGGCCATGAAGGGGCGGGCGTTGTCGTGGAGGTCGGGCCGAACGTGCGGACCGTTAAAGCCGGCGACCGAGTGGCCCTGAGCTGGGTGCCGTTCTGCGGCACTTGCGAATATTGCCGGACGGGCCAGGTGAATCTGTGCGAATCCGCGTTCGGACCGATGTTTGCCGGCACGCTGCTCGACGGAACCTCGCGGCTCAGCCAAAACGGGCAGATCGTGTATCACAATTCTCTCCTCAGCACATTCGCGGAGTACTCGGTGGTGCCGGAAATGAGCTGCATCAAGCTGCCGGAAGGAATGCCGATGGCCCAGGCCTCCCTGATCGGCTGCGGCGTCGCGACGGGATTCGGCGCCGCGGTGCGGGCCGCGCAAGTGAAGCCGGGAACGACCGTGGCCGTCTTCGGCATCGGCGGCGTCGGCGTGAACGCGATCCAGGGCGCGAGAATTGCGGGCGCGAGCCGCATCATCGCTTGCGACATGAAGCCGCAAAATCTCGAAATCGCGCGGAAGTTCGGCGCCACGGATACGGTGAATGTGGCCGAAACCGATGCGGCGGAAGCTTTGCGGGAGCTGACCGGAGGGTTCGGCGTCCATTATGCCATTGACTGCACGGGCAACACGCTGGCTGCGCAAAGCGCGTGGAAAGGCACGCGCAAAGGCGGAACGGTCGTGGTGGTCGGAGCGTTCAATCCCAGGAAAGAACTGGCGCTGCCTGCCGGCGGTTTTCACCGGGTCGGCAAAATCCTCAAGGGCAGTTTCTATGGCGACGTGCATCCGTTCCGGGATTTTCCGCTGATCGCGAACCTGTATCTGGAAGGCAAGTTTATGCTGGATGAACTGATCCTGGATCGCATTTCCTTGCACGAGATCAATAAAGCCTTGGACAGTTTTCATCATCCCGACGCCGTGAACGTCGGTCGGACTGTCGTGGAATTTCAAGAGTGAAAGGTATGGCGGCGAACATGAACAACTTTGAATTTCAGATGCGCACCCGCGTGGTGTTTGGCGCCGGCCGCTCGCAGGATGTCGGCGAAGATGTCAAGGCGCTCAGCAGCACAAGCCATGCGGTGCTGGTGACCGATCCCGGGCTGGTTCAGCTTGGCAAAGCGGACGAAATCGCTGCGGCGCTGCGCAAGCGTCATGTGGATGTGACGATTTTCTCCAATGTCCAAAGCGATCCGACCAGCGCTTCCATCGACGAAGCCGCCGCCGTGATCCGCGAAACCGGGACGAGCTGCGTCATCGGGCTTGGCGGCGGATCGGCGATGGATGTCGCGAAGCTGGCCTCCCTGGTGGCGGGGGATGCGCACCCGACGGAGCACTATGCACTGATGGCCAATCCGTTCGCGCCAAAGCGAATCAAGACAATTATGATCCCGACCACCTCGGGCACAGGGGCGGAAGTGACGAGCACCGTCGTCTTCTCGAACCGGGAGAAGGTGAAGGTGTGGGGATGGGACCCGGATCTGGCCCCCGACCTGGCGGTGCTCGATCCGGCGCTGACTTGCGAACTGCCGCCGCATTTGACCGCGGCGACCGGACTGGATGCGCTGATCCATGCGATGGAGGCTGTGACAGGGAAGCGGAGCAACCCGATGATTGAGGCATTTGGTTTGCAGGCCATTCGGATGATTTCCGCCCATCTCCTGAAAGCCATTGAGCATCCGCATGATCTGGATGCCAGAGGCCAGCTCAGCGTCGGCGCGATGCTGGCGGGCATGGCCATAGAGCAGGGTGGAACGGGCATTGCCCATTGCATCGGCCACGCCCTCGGCACCCTGGCCCGCGTCCATCACGGTCGTGCGGTCGCCATTGCCCTGTATCATGCCTACGAATGGAATGTGGAAGGCAACGAGGCCATTTATGCCGAAATCGCAAAAGCGATGGGCGCGGCAACGGACGGAACGGCCAGCCTGGCGGCACAGGCCAACGCAGGCGCGCGACGTTTCCAAAAACTGGTGGAAGATGCGGGCCTCAAGCTGTCCCTTCAGGATGACGGGCTCACCGTTCAGGATGCGGACAGATTTGCCGCCGTGATGGCATCCGAAGAAAATGCGCCCATGCGCAACAACAATTGCCGGTATGCATCGGAGGAAGATCTGGCCCGGTTCGCGGCTGCCATTTTGCGGTGATTCCCTTGGCGGACTTATTGACGATTATCGCTTTGCAGGTTACGTACGTATCGATGCTTTCGGTCCGCTTGATCCTGATGGTCAAGGGATTCCGGTATCTGGCGGCTTCCATGAGCGCCGTGGAAATTGGGATCTATGTCATCGGCTTCAAACTTGTGCTCGATCATCTGGAACAGCCGCTGCACCTGGCCGCTTACTGCATCAGTTACGGCGTCGGCGTGCTGTTTGGCATCAAGCTGGAAGAGCGGCTGGCGCTCGGCTACGTCACCGTGCAAATCATCACAAAGGATGACAGCGGCGGCCTTGCCGACATGCTCCGCCGCAAAGGCTACGGCGTCACCCGCTGGGAAGGGGAAGGAAGGGAAGGCAGCCGCTGGGTGCACATTGTGGTGGTCCACCGCAAAAAGCAACAGCAGTTGTGCCAGGAAGTGCTGGCCATCGATCCCAACGCGTTCATCATCAGCTATGAACCGAAAATCTTTCACGGCGGGTTTCTGACCCGGAGAGTTTGAAAAATAGGCTGTCCCGTTCATGATCACCGAATCTTGTGATCTTCCGGGACAGCTTTTTTCATGTTATTGTAGAACATATTTGGAAATGGACTCGTTAATTAGATGGAAACAAAAAACGCCGCAATGCACATGACAGGTGATCGAATGACAGCAGCTTTTATCCATGGTTTTGTTCTGGCAATCGGACTGATCATCCCGCTGGGCGTGCAAAATTTTTTTTGAATATCAAGTTAGCTCCGCTTAGGTCAAGATATGAGCTTCTG
>ERZ795043.501-NODE-501-length-31387-cov-7.592366_pt1 | contig 31387 bp, 18 predicted proteins | sample MGYA00375127_ERZ795043 | MGnify/ENA primary metagenome ERZ795043 (study PRJEB30172, sample SAMN05518447) | compost metagenome | isolation source: Feedstock adapted compost from Newby Island compost facility, Milpitas, CA | place: USA:Newby Island compost facility... | reverse complement strand
ACCGTTCGCGTTTTCCACACTGCACTCGGGGGGCTCCGCGCCGCAGTAAAAATGAGCGTTGACCACGTCGATCTTCTCAAACGCGCCGGTTTGGATGCTCCGCTCCACCCATTCTGGATGGATTCCCGCCGTGCCCTGTTCCACGGCAAGGGAATCCGGCTTCATGAATTTGACAACCTCGGCAAACATGCGGTGATAAGCATGATAAGCTCGCCACTGCCGTGCTCGCTCCTCTTTTCCGTGATGGTAGTCGTACTCGTTGTCAAGTTCCCAAGCGGGAAAGTCCGGCATCGCCCACAGAATATGGACGAGGTCATATTTCCACTGCCGATCGGGTTCAAGTAATCCCTTCTGAACATAGGGATGAATGGAATCCCCCATGCAGGCAAGAAGCATGAGTCCTGCCTCCTGGATGCCTTTATTGATCCGTGGGTACCAGGGCCATCCGTTGTATCTGCCGTCTGCCCCGCGAGCATTGACCAACCATTGTCGGTTGTACGAATAATCGCGCACCCAGACCACGCCAATACGGCGGAGCGATTCGTAAGAGACCCCACCACTGGCGGAATGAATGTTCAGTCCCCACGGCGATCGCCACTTTTCGTCAGCCGATAAGGCATGCGGCTTGGGCACATAAATGAAACGCGTTTCAGCATGGAGCGCACCACCGGCGGATAGTTGTGCGGTAACCTTTACGAAAAATGGTCCGAACCGCGGTGGCGTCCACACCAGATCCCAGGCCTGGAGATCATGGAGTGTCGCAGAGTAATCCGATTGATGAAGAATCGTGCCCTGCTCATCGACGATCTGCGCACGGACCTTTGCGGGAAGTGATTCTGTCCGCCAGCTGTCGCCAATAATTTGAAAGTTGACCGGCCCCGGTTCGGTAAACACGTTTCGAGGTGCGCCACTTGTGATCCGCATTTCCAGCGGCCGATCGCCCGGTGGAAAGCCCGAAATATCGGTTTCCACTTCCATTCGATAAATCCGGAGTCGAGCGTCGCCCGCCACATTTTGCCGATTCCAGTTATGGGCGCCAATGGAAACGATAGAAACGGGGTGCTTCCAATTCTGTGGGATGGCAAACTCCAGTAACGACCACTGCCCCGTCGGTGCATTGAGGGGCCATTCTAGCTTCTTGCCGTTGAGGGCGTCCTTGCCTTCTCCATCGCGGAAATTGAGGATCCATGTGTAGTCGGGCTGGATCGGGTTGACCCACAGTCGGACCTTTTTCAGTGTGCCCGGAATCTTGAGACCTGCCGGTTCGAGCGAAGCAAACTGAAAGCCGGTCCCATCATAATGGACGGTAATCTCCATGACGGGGTGGGTCGCTTCTTTCTCGGGCAAATCTTCTTTCAACCACTCAATCGTTGCGGTGGCACTGTTCCATGGGCCGGGTTGCCATTTGGCCGCCAGGGGCTGCGCGATATTCCGCGTGGCAATGTTCCCTGTCGGAACTGGAGATGTCTCTTCTGCGATTCCGGTGGCCTCGGCTGTAAAGAAAGCAAACCACAAGCCCAGCGTGATCAATCGGATAGTCGTGCTTGCCATGGTGGTGGTCTCAATAAGAAACCCCGCGGTGCCTGCCAGTCGCGATGACAGGACGGACATCCTCAGGGAAATGCACATGTGTCACCGCAAGTGAGAACTCTGTCTGTGTGCGCTGCTGGCTGATGTGAGAACTCGTCTCACGGGGTCGTACAATCGCATGACGCGGTGGTCCGATGCGCACGTAGCCGCTGAACGAGTCGGGCGAGCGGACCCGCACGATGAGCATGCGCCACATATGTCGGGGTCAGGTCCTTGTAAAAGATGTTCCTAAATTCGATGTAGCCGCCATGGTTCTGAACGGAGAAGAAGCCACACAACGGCTTGTCTTTGATGGCGTCGAACTGCGTCTGATCGATGTCCTGAACCACCTGGCCGTTGAGGATCACTTCCAAATGAGTTCCGCGTGCGGTGATGAGGACCCAGTTCCATTCCCCGGCAGGCTTAATCGCATTTTTCTTGGGGGCCACGTATCGATAGAGGGACATGCTGGAGTGCACATCCGGCTCCTTACCCGCATCGTCGAAAATCTGAATCTCGAAGCCCGAAATGCTGGGGCGAGTGTCTGGCTTTTTCGGATCGAACTTGTCCGCGCGAATTCCGATACCACTATTGCACTTTTCTGACATGCGGAACTCCAGATAAAGGCGGAAATCGCACAGCGATTTATCGTACCGCAAAAAGCCAAACCCCTTGCCGGCACAGACGATTTTTCCGTCTTCCACATACCAAACGGGTTTTTCCACATCACCGTCCTTGTATGTTGCGGTTCCTTCCACGACCCAGCCGCTGAGATCGTAGCCGTTAAAAGCGGGAACCCAACCGCCAGGGCCGTAGGTCGTGCGGTGTTGCCCCGCATAAGCCGAAGCTGCTCCAAACCATCCCAGAAGATTCGACACGAGCACCGCGACCATCAGTCGTCGCATGGGTGGTCCTCCCTATCAGGTCTCTAAAATCCATCGCTGCACGTCAACACAAACATAACACCACAACGCGCTATTGTAATTAGCACCGACTCGGTTTTCTTCGACGTCAGATCACGCATGGGTATTCAGGTGCCGTGCATTATTGACTGAAAGTTTTTTGGCAAAAACTTCTGGACCGGCACTAAAAAGGACTCATAATGAATAGAGGGCGAGCTCCAGAGGGGTTGGTTATTCTGTTCGACGACCTGCATCGACCGTAAAAGGATGCTTTTTCGCGAACACCGCAGTGGCGGGTGGGAGTCATGAACCGATTCGGCATACCGCAGTGGATCAGGAGCGTGACGGGTCTTCTCCTGGTCTCTGGCTGCATATTTATCTTTCCGCCCGGCCGCATCGTAGCTCAGGACTCCGCTTCTTCGGCGATCGACAAAAACCATGCGGCGGTGCAGGTCATGGTATCCCAGCCTGAGGGGACCGCCACCGAATCCAAAGCGGTTCAGAATCCGGGCGGCGACGTCCCGAAACTTATCGCGAAACCACCTGCGGAACAGGCTCCTGAGTCCACACCTTCCCCGAAGGGGCCTGAGAATGCCGCGGGCCCCGCCGGTGGCCCACCAGGCAAGGAACAGGGTAAGAGCAGTGAACCCCCCAAGGGGCCACCTCCCATCACACGTCCCAAAGAACCGAGCGAGCCGCCGGAATGGAACGTGGAGCAGTCGGAAGCGGGACGAGTGCGCGTCAATTTCCGGGGACAATCCTGGCCGAAAGTGCTGGAATGGATCGCGGACCTTTCCCACATGAGCCTGGACTGGCAGGAACTGCCCGGTGATTATTTGAATCTCTCAACGCAGCAAGCATACACGGTGGAAGAACTTCGCAATCTTATCAACTGGCACCTGTTTCAACGTGGCTATACGATGATCCGTCAGGGCGAGGTTCTCACCGTGGTCAATCTGGAGAAACTCGATCCCGGCATTGTACCCCACGTGACACCGGAGGAACTCGAAAAAACGCCGGCATTTGAATTTGTGCGCGTCACTTTTCAACTGGAATCACTCTTGGCCGATCAGGCAGCCGACGAACTCAAGCCGCTTCTCAGTCCGAGAGGTAAGCTCTTTCCTCTTTCGGCCACGAACCGGCTAGAGGCCATGGACCTGGCCGTTAACCTCCGCGAGGTTGCCAGGATCCTACGGCAGGAGCAATCCGGCACGGGTCAGGAGCGGATGGTTCGCGAGTTTGTGCTTCGGTTCGCACGGGCGGAAGAGACGCTGCAACAACTGAAGGACTTGCTCGGCATCCGCGATGCAGCGCCGCCTATGCCGCCGGGAGTTAATCCGCAGCAACTCCAGCAACTCCAGCAGATGATAGCGGCGCAGGGTGGAGCGGTGGCGCAGCCTGGCATGCCAGGAGCTCCCGGGACACCTGGCGCGAAGGGGACGCCGCCCACGTTGCGGCGGCCCAGCGATGTGAATCTGGTTGTCAACACGCGGCGGAACTCCATCATCGCTCAGGCACCGCCGGACAAAATGGCCATCATCGAACAGGCAGTCAAGCTGCTGGATGTGCCCTCCGATCAGGACACCGCCATTCTCGCCCATTTGAACCGTTTTCAGGTTTATCGGCTTGCCGCCATTGATCCGGAACCTCTGGTGAAAACGCTCCGCGAACTGGGTGGACTTGATCCAAGCACGCGATTGGAAGTGGACAAACAGAACAACGCGATCATTGCCTACGCCCCGCTTGCGGATCATGTCACGATTCGCTCCGTCATTGAACGATTGGATGGGAGTGGCCGACGCTTTGAAGTCATCCAGCTTCGCCGGCTTCCCGCCGACTATGTGGCCGGTACGATCGAATTCATGATGGGGGGCCAGGAATCCTCCAGCGAGTCTCTCCCCCCGTGGCTTCCTCCCTGGGAGCGGACCCGCCGTCAATCCGAGACAACCAATCGCAATCGTTTTCGTGTGGATGCCGATGTCGAGAACAACCGCCTGCTTCTCTGGGCCAACGATATTGAGATTCAGGAAGTGCAGAAACTTCTTGTCAAGTTGGGTGAGATTGCGGAGCCGGGTTCGGCGGGCGGTCGGGTCCGGACACTGGAGTTTGGTGACCCCGCCCAGGCGGACGCGGCACTGCAACTTCTTGAGCGGCATTGGAATCGGATTTCACCTCATCCCCTGCGGGTTGAAAAAACGCCGGGGTGGGAGAGGCCATCGGGGGCCCCAACTCCAAACCAGAAACAAGATGTTCCAACCGGTAACGACCGCGCATCTGAGCCGCAGGCGGATTCACGCCAAAATGCCCCGTTTCATGGTGGCAGCGGTCGTGGTAGTGATGGCCAGGTCAGTATTCGGGCGGCGGTTCTCACACAGGCGGCGGACGAGTCAAAAGAACAGCACGACGCCGAGGTGCGGAATCAGCCTTCTGATGGTCCACAGAGCATTGACCGGCCGGGCGAGGAAAACGGGGGAGTTCGCGTCTCGGATGAGCCAGAAAGCGGGAGTTCGAGGAACTTGACAGGCAGAGGTGAAGGACAAGGTCAACTCCCGGCAGCACCCGAGATCACCGTTTATCAGACGCCCGACGGCCGACTGATATTCACATGTCCTGATCCGACGGCACTGGATATGGTGGAGCAGTTTTTGCGGGACGTGATCCCGCCCCAGCCGGACTACCAGATATTTCGGCTGCGATATGCATGGGCGGATAACGTTGTGAAGATTCTCGAATCACTTTTTTCTGAGGAAGAAAATAACCGACGCCGATCACCGTTCTGGATTTTTGATCCCTGGTGGAGCTTGAGCGGAACGTCTGACCGGGATCGAAAAGGGCGGCTTTCGCAACGCCGCCCAATCAAATTTGTCGCTGATACGGACACAAATTCCATCGTGGTACAGAACGCCGATTCGCGGCAATTGGCGGAAATTAAACGAATCATCGACTTTTACGATCAGCCTCCACCGACAGACGGGCAATCAATACGAGTCACAGAGATTTTTCCTCTTCGGTGGGCCAAGGCATCTCAGGTGGCCACGGCGATTAAGGACGTGTATCGGGATTTGCTGAGCCCCAACGAGAATCAACGACCGGGAGAACGGGGCATTGTGTTCTTCTTTCCCGACAGCTTTTCCGATACCCGCACTCCACGGTTTAAAGGTTTGCTCTCGGTGGGCGTCGATGAAACGTCCAACTGCCTTGTGGTATCGGCGCCGGTCTATCTGATGAATGATCTCCGCGAGTTGATCACCCAGCTTGACCGCAATGCGGAGCCCAACTCCACGACCGTGGAGGTTGTAAGATTAAAAAACGGAGTGAGTGCGGAGTATCTCCGCAGAGGGTTAGGAAACATTCTGTCGGGATCAACGAGTCCTGTTGCCGGGCAAGGAGGCAAGGAGCCATCCCCGCCTAAAACGCCGGGTGAGCCGCGTCCCAGCTCTGGCGAGCGCAAACCATGAAAGCGAATCACATCACCGGGAGGGGGCGTGCTCCATAAGAATCTCCAGGTGGGCTGTGATGGCCTCTTGCGTGATGATCGCATTTCCCTCTAACCCACGGAACCAATTGAGGGGCGGAGCAAGAAACGGTTCCTTGGAGTCTGCTTTGCTGTCTCCCGACGGAGACTTCTGCGAGCCGGACACCTGATCTGCTTCCGGGGTTTCGCTCTCCCTCTGGTTGAGGGTATTCCCCAATCGGGAACGCACCAGCTCCGCAACGCGGTTGACGGCCGGCAGAGGCTGCTGGACAGACGTATCGCGTCTTTCCCGCAAAACCTCGCGGCGCGGCCCCGCACTCGGGGGCTCACCCGAGGTTGGATCGATGCCCGACATAGGCGGCAGGGGCTTTCCATCCGCAAACGATGTCGAAGTCCAGCGGGGAATGCCGAACTCGTCGGGCTGATACACGTACTCGCCGCCAAGGGGACAGCGAAGTTCGGCATCGAAAAGAAATTCTGCTACGCGCTTGCATTCTTTCCCGGGAACGCGGAGCTGCTGTTCGAGATCTCGGAGAAAACGTAGGTTTCCCAGGGAGGTCTGCATCGTCCGCCAGTAAACAAAGCGGTTGAGCAAAGGCGTGATTCGAGCGTGCGAAAGATCGCCGAGGAAGACCCGCACATGAGCTTCTCGTTCCGTCTCTTGCCACCGCAGTTGGTTCGTCACCGCGGTCAAAACCTCGGGCTGGAAGGAAAACACGGTAACGCCCTGCATTTCCCGCCGCCATAATCCAAACAATCCCCGACTGTAACCGTTTGCATCGGGTCGGGTGCTGAAAGTCTGATTGATTTTTCCCAGCACTCCAAGCTCTCCCGTTGTTCCCAGGTAACCGATAAGAATGTCCCGAATTCGCCCGGTGGGCACCACCCGACCATCCACAATGTCCAGGGGAGGCACAATATCGTAGAGTCCGCCGAACAGTAGGCCGCGACTCAAACTGATTTCAAAACGTCCCAGTTCTCCCTCAATCGGGGCCAACTCGTATTTGTCGGGTGGCCCCATTTTGGCGACGAGATTCTCGTAGTTTTCTTTCGCCAGTGGGGTGACCCGGGCGTCCACAATGATCCGTTCCCGGTTGGCAGCGACTGACTCCCGCTGGATGGCCACGATGACCGGATCCAGTCGCTGCCACTGAGTGGTGTAGTGGGCTAGAAATTCTCGATAGAGCTGGACTTCCTGAGGACTGGCCTGCTCCACGCGAATATCCGCAATGGGGACAAAATGGCCCCGTTCGCCGCGCAAGGAGTCCCGCACGATGCCGTTTTCAATGACGGTGCGACTTCCGTCTGCCCGCGGACCGAAACGGTTGGGAAGATAGCCGTGGGCGACGAGTTCTTCAATGGTATCGAAGGCGTGTCCCTCGCAAGCCGCCGCAAGGAGAGCAAGCTCGACCATGTCCATGTCGGCCAGGGCCTGGAGCCGACGCTGTGTCTCGATGCGGTAGGCCGGTCCTGTCAAGTTGCGAAAGAACTCACGCGAAAGATAAATGAAGGCGGTATCGCGCCGGCTCACAGGGAAGATCGCCCGCGCCAAACGGAACTCGGCCGAGTCTGCAAGTCGCCCACGGCCGGCAGAGGCTTCCAGAAACCGCTCCACCAGCTTTCGCGACGTGGTCACGAGATGGAAGTCTCCGTCGGTGACGTAGTAGGATCGCACCGCTCCGTCTTCAGAGCTTAAATAGGAGACGGCGCGATTGAGGATCGTCAGGTTTTCCTCGCGTACCCCTCCCTTTTTCAGGCGTTCCTGCCGCTGCTGCATCAGATTGGCCTGAAACAGTGCGTTATTGCGAGCCTGAAACAGCAGTCCGAACGCCGCCCCCTCATGGAAGTGAAGGTCGAAACCGACAATCGCCACGTCGGCCACGATTGTTTCTCCCAGCAGTCGCGAGAGTGCGGATTGTCGCAGGACGAGCTGCTCCTCAATGCGTCGGCTGATGGCATAGTTCAGCGAACGCAGGGCCACGAGATTCTGGATGTCGCCCCCCCACCGGGCAAGAGTGTCCTGAAGCCAGAGAAAGTTGTTAAAGCTTCCGAATCGAATGTAGAGCGATTCCACCGGCACATGGGTGGCCAGGGGTTCGACGACTACATCCTGCGGGACGTCCACTGCCGGAGGTGGTTGCTCATCCCAGGGGGACGGCAGGGCTTGGTTGGCCGTGCCTTCAAAAACCTGCGGTGACAAAAAGCGCGCTTCCATGATTCTCAAGCGAAGCGGTTCACTGCTCAGCATGAGGCCGAGTTGTTCGCGAAACCACGCCTCCCAGGATTCCGAGGCCGTTTGGGGAGGCTTGAGTCCCAGACGCTGCGATAGCATGAGCCGAAGATACTGCGCCACCAGAGGCGGATAATCGGGCTTTGACTCAAAAAGTCCCGGCGGTTGCGCGTATTCCCGCCACCAGCCTCGCAGAGCCCTTTCGTATCCGCGCGGATCAGTTCGGGGAATTATTCGGACCAACTGGGGAGGCCGCGTCCCGATGCTGACATCCAGCGGTTGCTCGCCTCGGAAAAGAAAATAGATCGTCATCCTGGGGACACTGCCGACCATCTCGGCAAAGAAGCCTCCCAGTGGTGGGCCAGCAATAACAGGATAGAACACACGATGCTCCGCGTCCTCCAGCAGAACGCCCTCCAGTCCCAACGGCCGAGGCAACTGCTGCGGGATGAGGTCCATTTCAATTTTGCCAACGCCAAACGGTTGGCCGACGTAGGCTTCCGTACGCAACTCAGCGGCCTGGACTGGGAACTTTGGCAAGAGCCATATCCCTGCCGTCAACATAAGTCCCAAAAGCTGTCGGTGCATCGGATTATTTCCCTCCATGTAGTGGGAGCATCACACGAGGTGTTCTGCGAGACGTTACTGTTCCATTGTCGGGGCAAAGGACACATCCGGGCAAGCCGAATAGAGGGCAAACGCGCTACGCCCAGCGGCCGATCCAACGGCCTGGCGTGAAATGTGAAGGAGCCCGCAGGGATTACCCCGCCATCACGCCCGGAGGGCAATTTGCCATATCAGGACAACAGTGCCCATGAAAAAGACCCATCCGGCAAACCAGCTCAGCCGACCTTTGGCAAGCCATTGGATGACCCAGGCGAGAGCCAGCAGGCCGATCGCAAAGGAAAGTACGACGCCGAGCATGATCGGGCCCAGCGAAGCATCGATGGAGGCGGGATGAAGGAGCTTGCGGCCTTCAATGATGGTGGCCCCGGCAATCGTGGGAATGGAGAGAAGGAAGGAAAAGCTGGCGGCTTCCTCACGCTTTAGGCCGCAGACCAAGCCAGCAGCGATTGTCATCCCACTGCGCGATAATCCGGGTAGGATGGCCAGCGCCTGGGCAAGCCCCACCAACACGGCCTGAGCTACGGTGAGTTGACCGGCTTCCCTGAGGCCCTGTTTTCGTCTCACGCTGAGCAACACCCCACCCGTCACAAAAAACATCAAACCCGCCGTCAAGACATGGTCGAGGGGATCGTAGCCAAGGTGCACAAGCAGCCAGTTTTTGAGCCACAATTCGTAACCCACCCCAGCGCACGCGGCCGGGATCGTCGCCACAATCAGGAGGAATAGTGTCCTGGACTCGGATGAGAGTAATGCGGCGATCCGCCGACGATAATAAACGATCACAGCCAGCAGGGTCCCGAGGTGAAGCATCACGTTGATGGTCAGTTTTTCGTGAAGCGGATGAGCCAACGCGTCGAACAGGTGGGCCAGGACCAACACATGACCGGAAGAGCTGATCGGGAGAAACTCTCCCAGACCCTGAACTACGGCGAGAGCGGCTACTTCGAGATACTCGGCCAATCCTTCCATTATCCAAACCCCGAAGGCACGAGATGGCGAGCGGTTGGCGCGGCGGCTGTCAAGAAAAAAAGTGCCCTTCGTAGGCGGGGCAGGGACCTACGAAGGGCTGCGCTGTGAGGGTCCCCTCACGCATTTTTATTATTGCGCGCCCCCGACCCGTTTGCAAGCCCCTTGCGCGAAAAATTCTGCATTGAATTGCTCGAAAACCGGCTTTTGTATTTCTTGAAAGAGACATTTGTGATTCGCTGTGCAATGCATTTCATGGCGTTTTCATGCGCGCAAGCCATTGCCATCCGGTTTGGGTTCAATCCCGTCGCCAATCATGGCGCTACTTAACCAGGCGTACTTTGGGGGATTCGATGATTCTTTCGAAAATCTCCCTCAAGCGTGACTCGTATTCGGCGGGGTTGCCGCTTCCACGGGGACTTTGTCCGTTGTCGTTGGCAGTGCCGCCAAGTCTCGCCAGGCGGTCCATAAAGTTGTAATCGGTCCCTAGTCCAACGCCCACGGGGAACACCGACCAGTGATCCAGTTGCATCCGTGCAGCCTGCATAAGGGCTGCGTCATAGGGATAGGCGCTGCCACCGTAGTACTCGGGACTGGGGTTTTGGCTGATAAAACTTCTGATTTCGGCCGGCGAACTCACATAAAGATTGGGGACTCCGTCGGTGAGCAGAATCACGACCTTGTTGGTGTCGCGGCGGCCCGTTCCGCCTTCGGCCCGCGGCTTGAGCAGATTCCTCGCAGCCAGGAGTCCTGCTTCCGTGGCAGTCGAAGCCCCTTTGTCGCCGCATGCCTGGAGGCGGGTGCAGACCGCCATGGCCTCATCGTAATCTCCGGTCAGCGGTTGGGCGATGACAGGCCCGCCACCGCTCAGCGAATCGTAGGTGATGATCGACACCCAATCCCGCTGGCTCGGATCCGGAATTCCCTGGTTTCTCTCTTTGACGACCTGTATTGCGGCAATCAGGGCCCGGCGCGCGGCATGCGTTGGCTGTTCGCGGGGAGGAAACCGAAAGGTGCCCCCATCGGTATCTTCCAGATGGTACGGACAGTACGGGCTGTGGCGCGAAAGAGGAACAAAATTGGCGCCATCCGGTTTCAGATCGCGTCCGTAGTCCATCATGAATTGGACATACGTGAGATATCCGATCTTGTTGAGGTACCGCTCGGGAAGCCGCGAGCTTGCACTGGGAAATGTGCTTCGATTGGGGTTGTTCATGCCCGTGATCCGGTCGGCACTCTGATTGGGTGGAAGCCACACGGATCCGCTGTTGGAGCGATTAACGCCCGTGTTTCCTCCGCCGCTGGTCGTCGCACTGCTACCGACAGGTGTGGACCGCCACAGTCCCGGCCCTCCCGACGACGTGGCCCCAGTCGAGGACTGCTCCGGCACATTCGGGCCGAAATCGCGATTTCCTCTACCACTTTGGGCCAGAAGGAATAACGCCCCGGACTGGGGTGGCATGAACGGCCCGAGAGTGGGCATCGTAATGTCGAGCGCAGCGTAGGCCTGGTCGAGAAATTTTGACGGAAATTGATTCCCGATCGGTCCACCGCCGGGAGAGCCCGGTGAGCCACCGCCCCCACCGCCGTTATTGCCGCCCGAGTTGCCACCTCTATTTCCCGAGCCGCGACCTCTTCCTGGCGAACCGCCTGAACCCTCGCGATCGGTCCCTCGACCGCGCGAGTTTTCCGCCCCCTGGTTTGAACCGTTGTCCCGATTTTCCCGAGAGGTTCCCCCATTGCCTTCCCGACCGCGGTTGTTTGCTCCGTCGCGCTGACCACGGTCGCGGCCATCGCCCCGATCGATGGGCGGTGGGCGATCACCACCGCGTCCCCTTCCGTTTCTACCGCCGCCGTCTCCACCATCATTTCCGGGACTCGATCCCCTCGTAACTTGCACCGGTTTGATGATGTAATCGAGATACTTTTCCCAATAGCTGTAAAAACGGGAGCTATCAGGCGCAGGTCGGGCATTGGGCATGACCCGGGCAATCTGGTAGTCGATGATTGCCGAATACGCTTTAAATTTTCTCGTCAGTTCGTCGTCCGTGGGATTGATGCGGTAACGCGGAGGAACGTTGGGCCGGGTGAGCGGACCATTGTCTTTGGTGAGCTCTGCGTACGCAAGATCGGTCTGCGGGACGCCCCAAGGTTGACCAATATGTTCCAGTTGTCCGGGGAACCTTCCGAAGCCGAAGTCGTCGAACACATGCTGCATAAGCTCCGTGCCGATGGAGCCGTAGCCCGTCGAGCCGAAAGTGCTATTGACCACGTCGGTGGCCCAGGCCGGTTCGGTATCGTCGTTCATGGACCCCGACAGATCAACCACGAAGGCAATATCCCGTGGATTGGCCATGGCAATGGCCTCCGCGGAAAGATCCACGGCCTGTCGGCCCAGTGCTCGGGCAAAAAAGAGGGGAGCTGGATTGCCGGTAAGAGCATCCCGGCGCACGCGAACCCGAACCGCATTGGGTGCCGAGTTCGTCGGGGTGAAGGTTCTGCTGGTCGCATCCCAGATTCCTAATTCGACATCCTGTCGCAGAAGTCGCAGCGGCTGTCCGCCGGAAGTGTGGAATCGAGCATAGCGATCTGCGGTTTGGAACACGGTTTCGAATCCGTGGGCAATTTGGGAGGCACCCGCCAGGGCGGCCGAGTCGGCGGCGGCTTGAAGCTGCGCGCGAACCAGAACGACGTATCCAAGGTCCACGGCCAGCGCCATCAGGGCCAAAATGACGGCGAGCATCACGGCCGTCAAAATGAGGACCGCTCCCGTTCTCGCTCTTGAACCGGGAGGGTCACGCCTGCAGAGAAATCTTGTGGGTTTCCTCATGGCAAAGGACTCCACACGTATCTTTCTACCTTTGCCCGGGAAGTAGCTGCGCGTTCAACACGCCGGCATTTCCGGGAGTTTTTTGAACGATGGTCAACTCAGGATGGTATAACGCGGAAGGTTCTATCTCGGGGAAAACGGAATGGTCACTTGCGCGAGCAGGTAAGGCAGTACACCACCTTGAAGACTATAGGTCAGAACTGGTGTTTTACCGCGTGAAAATAGCCAGTCGTCATATGCAATAAAGGGACGGTCGCGACGGATTTGCGGCAGACTCGGATTTTGACGATAGCGTGCAGAGGGGCACACGCCTCTTGAGTGGAACAGGCTCGGGATCTGACATCTTTTGCGGGGAAAAGCACAGGGAAATAGTAACTGTGCAGCATTTATACACGGTGACGGAACCGCTGGGCTTGTGCGACGAGGTCAATGCCCGCGATTTCGTTCCAGGCCGCGAGCAAGCGGCGGTATACAGGACCCGGCTTTCCGGGGGCGGTTTGTCCCACCGGCGTCCCATTCAGTCGCACGACGGGCAGAAGGCAAAACGGAGTGCTGGTGAGGAAAATTTCGTCGCAGCGTTCGAGATCCGAGACGGTAAGAAAGCGGTGGAAGAACGGAATCCCCAGTTGGCTGGCCAGCTCCTTCACGACTTTAAGCGAGATACCCGGGAGAGTTCTCTCTTCCGGCGGGGCCACCAGACCCTCCTCACGATGGTAAGCCACGATGTTGGCGGTGGGGGCCTCCGTCACGCCTCCGTCGGCATCCAGAAGAATGGGCCTTGCTGAAGGGTCCACCCGTCGCACCTCCTTCTCTGCCAGGTAATAGTGCATGCGACTTCGACATTTAAGCTGCCTGGGCCAGCACTCCACAGGCACCTGCCGAACAGAGGCCACAGCCACCGACTCGCCGCTGGTGTACTTGTCGGCCCAGAGATAAAAGGGAAGTGGATATGTGTGAATGGCCACGATGGGAACGCTCGGGCCCGGGCCTGAGTAGGCGGCATATCGACCCGGCGTCACGAAAATGGAGACGCCCATGTCGTCCGCAGGATGCATCAACTTGTGATTGGCCGCCACGACGTATTCAGCCGCCGATTTGAGCTGTTCGGTCGTGTAGCCGATGTCCAGCCCGATAATTTCCAGCGAATGGTAGAGCCTTGAAAGATGATCTTCCGCCCGAAAAATCGTGCCTCGGAAAGTTCGAAGTTGTTCCGCAATCGTTACACCCAGGACGAAACCGGCGTCCACAACTGAAACTGCCAGCTCCCGCTCTGGCAGGAAGGTCCCGTTGAGAAAGGCAATCCGTTCTTGCATGGGCAAGGCGCGTCCTTGAGCGTTAATGTAATATGAAGACTTTCTTAACGATTTACCCCTGATTGCGTGACACAGGCGGCCTCGATGCTCACCTGCGAACTCTTCAGTATCGCCTGGACACTGCGAGATTGGAAATACCTCTGCCACTGATGAGTATGGCCAACTTCACCGGTGACGTCGATGATCCGCAACATCGGGGAGGTCTCGGCCGCTACACACGGGAGGATCCATCCAATGGCGTTGGGGCCACGGCATGTCCACAGGTGTCTGTACCATTTGAGTGCCGGATCCAGTCTGTTGACGGTCATCGCAATTCTGAACGGCACTTGGACCTGCTTTCCCGCCTGGAGAGCCTCGTTCAATTCGGAAGCGTCAGCGGCCGGCGCGATCAACAGGAGTTCGACCCGTTGGGCGCTATGCACCCACGTTTCACCGTCGCCGCCTAGGATTTGGACGTTTTCGACACGAGTTGTCCGGACACTTTCGGCGAATGCCCTGAGCAGGGTTTTGGCGCCAAAGCTATACCCGACGAGGATGACACGCCCTTTTGGTTGAAGCCGGTCGAGCCATGCTGTCAGCAAAGCTGCTTCCTGCACACTCCGCATGGCCTTGAGTCGGCTGTCTCGGGCAAGACCTCTCACCGTGGGTTGTGAGGGCCACGACCATAGGATTTTAGGACCATCCATGTCTTTCACAATTCCGTGGAATCCCCACATGAACCGTATGGCGTCGTTCGACGACATCCGATTCCCGTGAACCACGATCCATAGGGTCTCGGCGTTGCCAACTGCCTCTTGTAGTTCAGGCTCTTCCGCGGACGCAGTATGGCCCTGTCTGTCCACCTGGAAGTACCGAAGCTGAGACACCGCATCCGCTGGATTCTTGAGCTGGGTCCAGGAAATCGATCGCGAGCTGATCACCCAGAATGCCGGAGCCTTACCGGCCAGTGTTGGCTCAGGCGGGTTGGCGTTCAAATCGGACGGGGCGGCGGCCTTTTCGCCGGCGGTACCAGCAGCGACGATTTTCTGGTTGGGGGCCACCGAGACGACAACCGTCAGAACCGCTGCTGCCAGCACGCGTGTCCACCGAATCGTCCACCCTGAACAAACCGTCTTCATTGGCGAAAGCCCTCCCAACTGTTTGGAGCCGTTCAAGTTGCACAATCACTCCAGCCGAAGGCTTCCTGCCTGATGATACCTGCCGGATAACTCGACCCTCCTGTTCCAAGGACACTCCTGTCTTTGTGGGAAACCTGTGAAATGCTTTGCTCAGCACCAACCTACGACGTTGCGTGGCCCGTTGGTCGGCGTCCTCCTACGGAAACTTAGCGAGCCTGGCCGTTGCAGTTTTACTCTAACATACAACCGATTTTCCCGTCACGCAAAACGGCCGGTTTTGTGCCCAAAAATCAACTGCGGCATTTGCACAACGTGAATTGTGGGCTATGGTTTTCAAGGCATGATTCCGAAGCTCACCCAGTTCGCAGGATGCAACGGAATTTCAATAAGGAGACATGCAATGCGGAAGGTGATGATCTGGACCGTTGGCCTCACTCTGCTGGCCATGGCTGTGGGATGTCAGCGCTGCAATCTGTTCCGGCGCGGGGCCCTATTCGCGCCGACGGCCGCCGTGCCGGCCGCAGTGATTGAATGCCCACCTGTTGACCCCTGTGCCGACACCGTTATCGGCGGAGCCTGCGACCCGTGCACACCACCCATGACGACCGTAACCCCGCCGCCTGCAACGTTTGCTCCGGGACCGACTGGGTGAATCACCCCCTGAACACAGGCCCCTCCATCTGACCGCTCAAATCAATCGCCGGTTAATCACCGGTCACGCACAGACTCCATTCCGGCAGGCCCCATCGCACGGGAAAGTTTGCCGCCTCCTCCTGGCAGGAATCCGCCCGCGGTCACGCTGTCCTGACGTGGCCGCGGGCCCCTATTTGCGCGATCGGCCGGTACGATCACGAAGATTCAACGCACGGCGGGGAAGCCATCCCTGCTCACCGAGTTCATTGCTTCGGGGAAGCATCGCTGGAGAGAATAACGTTTCTATCGAGGAGGACTCCATCGGCGGGGCAGTCAATGCTCCCTTGGAGGAGGTTGTTGGTGACGACCACGTTCCGACAATTCACGGCCCGCACGGCCACAAACGCCCCATCCCCAGGTTGACTTTCTTCACTGGACGGACTCCGCAAGAGATTGTCGCTGAGTCGGCTCAGGCTGACACAGTCAAGCAAAATCCCCACCGGGCCGCATCCAGTCATCTGGCAGTTCGTCACGTTCAGGCCGGAACAGTTTTTCAGCACGATGGCGGCTTCTCTGCCGTTGATGTCTGCCAGTTGTAACGCGTTGATTATGCAGTCATGGCACTCTTCCATCCGAACGCCCCCACGATAGGGACCCTGATGGGCATAGTTGGGGTTCTGGTCGAGCGAATTCGGGCCGATCACGATATTGCGGCAATTCCTGAGCACAAGGTCGTCCTCGCCTGCACCCCAGAAAGTGTTTCCCACGATGGAAACACCGCGGGCGTTGACGATTTCCACATTCGTGACCACATCGCTGAGCACGTTTTCCGCAATTGTAAGCGCCCCCCACCAACGTCCTTTGGCGTCCGACCCAATGAAGCGGATGTTGGCGCTGCCGGGAGCCTTGAGAGTGTGTTGAATCGTGCAACCCGTGATGGCAATCTCCGCATGACCGTAGAGGCTCTCCGTGCTGTCGATGAGAATATTTGCCGTGGGTTCGCCCTCGGGACCCATGTTCACTTCGATGTCGCACCCCGCAACCTGAAGGTTGCGCAGATATCCTTTACGCACCACGATACCGCCACCCTGGTTGTAACTGATGTGGCTGCCAACAATGTTGATCTGATGGAGATCCACATCGTCAAGGTAAACCCCAATGCCCCGATTATGGTAAATGTGACAGTCGCTGATGATCACATTCCGGTTGCGTCGGTGTAGGCGAATTGCATGCAGTGTTTCACGGATGAGTGTCCGTGTGATGGTCAGTTGCATCGTTTGAATGGCCTCGATTCCGCAGGCCTCTTCGTGATCCCCGACAATTTCCAAACCGTCCACCAGAGGCATACGTTCACGCTGCCACACCTGTGGTTGCACGGTTTTCGGGTCGGCCGTGCCCTGGTGCTGGCCCACAAAGCGGAGAGCGGGGCCGGGGCCATTCATAACGAGCCGGGCGGTACCGTTTCCAACAAAGGCAATCCATCCTGTTTCAGCAAGGCGGACCTCGATCGGGGCTGTGATGCGATAAGTGCCTGGAGGGAAGAGAATAACGCCACCCCTGGCCACGCATCTTTGGATGGCTGCCGTGTCGTCCTGGATCCCGTCACCCACGGCACCGAAAGATTTCACGCTGTTAGCTTCGGGCGGAGTGCCTGCGCCGGTAGCGGCTGGTTCCAGGACAGCGCTCAGCAAGGCCGCTGAAAGGCTCACCTTGGGCCGTAGAGTGAAGTCCGTCGCCAATCGCTGGACTGCAACCCTCGTATCCGCTGAAGCGCTGGGCGGTGTGCGCCGCGTCTCCCCGGCACGGCACAGTCCAAAATGGAGTACTCCAACAAGAACAATGACCGACCAAATGACGCTCTCGCGAAAAGTCTTCCGGATCGGAGGCACCTCGCGCATAACCTTTCTCCACTTAAACGAGCCAACCCGATCGAACGAAGTAACCCGACCGCTCATGGTTCGTCATCCGGCATGAGAATGCCGAATTTCACTGTATCCGTTAGCAGTTCACTTGCCAAACGCCCAACGGTGGATTAAGTGGGACCACAGGATAACGAAATTCCCGGTACCGCATCCGCATTTGCTGTGATCATCCGTTTTTGTGTGCTGCCTCATTGGGCGGGTTGTCAGGCGTTTCGACATCGGCCGGAGTGCGTCGCTTGATCTGCCATCGCTGCCGCAGCCGGACCGAATCCACACCCAATTTGGTGCCGCGAGATGCCGGTGACTGGCCTACACATTCAAACCGCAGCACATGGGTTCCTTTTGAAAGCGTACGCTGTCCCAAGTTGATCTCCCGGACGCGAATCTCCGGGGAATAGAAGTCTTCCCAATCTCGCACCACCTCGTGGTCGAGGAGAATCCGATAAATCCCGAAATCGTAGGAATCGGTGACACGTAAGGTCAACTGGCGCAGTTCTTCGGTCTTGACCTCAAACTCGCACTCGAACCAGGCTCCGAGGCCTTTTGTGTTGTTGAAAAAAAGTTGGCCGTGGCCCGTCCAAAAGTGTCCCGACTGAAGGTGGAGCGTACCGCCTTCGGATCTGCTTTTGGCAAGGAGTTTTTCTCCTTCGATGATGATGTCGAGATCGGGGAGCCGCCGTTGAGAAGCAGGCGGAAGCTCGGTGAATCGCTTTGGCTGTCCCTGCTGATACCAGAAGGCCACGGTTGCAAAGTCGTCGTTGCGTTCCACAAATCCCCGATGGGTGTTGGGAGCCAATTCATCCTCACTGATCCAGCCGGCATCTTCGATCACAACGCGGAGAGATTTTTCAAAGCGGATGGGATCCAGAATGTGCCACCGATACACCGTGGTTTTGTAGCCCACCATGCCCCACTCACCTTCGAGCATCGTGACCCCAAAGTAGGGATATGTACCGGTACCCATTCCCCAAGCGTTCAGGACGTAGTCCTCCGTTCCCGTGCCCCAGATACTTGGGGTTGATTCGCCGTCGATGTAGAGCTTTTCGTCTCCTTCGCCGAACCATTCGGGGCTCCTTGAGCGGACGCTAAGGACAGTGCCCACATATTGTCCACGCCCCACGGCGTCCAGAATGAGATAGTCCCGGCCCGATTGCACCGGGAATTCCTGCCGATACTGGGCACAAAAGTAGAGAATGTCGTCCGGTAACGATTCCAGCCGACAGTAATCAACATGATAGTAAAAGGCATTGAGGGGTTTCGTGCTCTCGTTGGTGATTTCGATCCGGGCTGACTTTTTAAATGGCATTGGCCACCAGGAGTTGTAGGCATCTCCCCCTTCCACCGTGATCGCAGCGGAGTTGACCGGCGCTCGCTGCCCAAACCCGGCCGCGAAGAAGTCTCCCACGGGCGATTCCACGGCCGGCTCGGTGGCACCATCCCAGTACATGCGGAGAACGAGCTCACTATGGTTGGCATTGCCCTCCTTTCCCAGCCAGCTCGGTTCGGGACTGGGAAAGGTCATCCAGATGTGCTGAATGATTCCGGGGCCTTCGATGTCGGCGAGAACAAGTTTACCACCGGGCGGGATGAAGCGGTTGTCGGCGTTGCTGGATCGTTTCGGGGCAGCAGAGGACGCTCGGGCTGATCGGCCCGGCAGTGGGCGCAGGAGATGTCCCAGGGGATGCGGCGGAAGATTGAAGTCCCTTCCCACCTGCATTTCCATAAACGGCGCGAGCCCCCCAAGCGATTCGGGCAACTGCAAGTTCGGAAATTTTTCGTCAAATTCGTCGATCTGCTTCCCCAGCTCCCGAAGCTGTTGTACCACGCGCTGACGGCGAAGGTACTTCTGGATTTCTGACGCCAAATCCTGGGCCTGGAGGGAAGGCGAAACGGCAAAATAGGCCAGACAGCCAACGCCCAGGAACAGAGCATAGCGTGAGGCATCTAACAGCAAGTGAAATGGCTTCACGCCCTGGCACTGGGTTCTCATGCGAGTTTCTCCCTCGTGATAGCTTGGTGAGACTCAGCAGTGGGCGACTTCTTTCTACTTCTGGTGAAGGATAAAGTCAACAAACTGGGGGGCTTTCGCCGGCGATTCGTCCATACTTCCTCTCAACGGCAGGAAAAGAGCGCGGACCGCGACCAGGCGTTGCGCAGGGATCAGATTCAGTTTGGGAAACCTGTTTGGCAGGTTCGCATTCCAGCGTTTGATGGTCCACTTCACCGCTTGTGCTCCGTCTGCTCATCCGGTTAAGGTAGGGGCAATTCATGAATTGCCTGTACCACGCATTCAGGCGATGGCCCGTTCAACAGATTCAGCCGGTAGCCTCACAAACTATTAAAGAGGGTAGGGATGGGGCAGCTTTCGCCAGCGCTTGACAAGCCATTCCCAACAAACGATTATCAATGGCAGTCACAGTTTTCCGCTTGCCGAGTGCCCCCGCGGTGCGGGGCGATACGCTGTCTTGCCTGCCGTAATTTGCCAGTTGCAGCGTCCGCGTCGGAATTCTTGAGAACGCACGAGGAGGAGACCATGAACGATCTTAGAATTCACATTTCACGGCGGGGATTTCTCCGCACAGCACTGGGGGCCAGCGCGGCCCTGGCGGTCCCCATGTTTGTGTCCCCAAGAGCCCTGGGAATGGAAGGGCTCGCTGCGGCCAGCGAGCGGATTCGTTTGGGCGGCATCGGCATTGGAAATCGCGGCACCTACGACCTGGGGTGTTTTCTCCAGGAACCCGACGTCGAATGTGTCGCCATCGCGGATGTGAAGTTGTTCCGTCGGGAACAAGCCAAGCGCATGGTGGACCAGCGCTACGGGAACAATAATTGTGTGACGTATCGGGACTTCCGCGAGCTTCTGGACCGGCCGGATATCGACGCCGTGCTGATTGCCACCGGGCCAAACTGGCACTTTCTTGCGTCGGTTCTGTCAGCCAAGGCGGGCAAGGATGTGTACTGCGAAAAGCCGGTGACCAAGAACATTACACAGAGTCTGATTTTGGCTGAAACGTTTCGGCGAACAGGGCGAGTGTTTCAGGCGGGGACGCAACGGCGGAATCTCCCCAATTTTGCCTTCGCTGTGGAGCTGGCGCAAAAGGGACGTCTCGGGAAGTTGCACACAGTCTATGCACACCCGGCTGGCATGAGCACAAGCATGAGCGGTTGGGCCCCCGCGGAGCCCGAGCCGCCCAAGGAAGAGATCGATTGGGATCTCTACCTCGGCCCTGCCGCGTGGCGACCGTTTAACAAACGCTGGCTGGACGGCTTCAACTTCGAAAAAGGCGGCGGGCTCGTTGGCGGGGGTGTACTCGAGTGGGGTTCTCACTGTGTCGATTTGTGTCAGTGGGCCAACAACGCCGACGACACCGTCCCCGTGGAGTACTATCCCCCGGAGGGAAACCAGGTGAAAGCCAAATATGCGAACGGTGTGACCTTGGTTCTTCGCGAAGAAGGCTGGTTGCCGCTTGGATCGTGCCCGGTGCGATTTGAGGGTGACCGCGGTTGGGTGGAAACAGGGGACAGCGGGAAATTGGCCCTCAGCTCCCCGGCTCTGCTAGCTGGACGAAAAGTGGCGGAAATCGGGGGTTATCCGGCGACTTTCCACGTGCGAGATTTCCTGGACTGTGTGAAGACAAGAGGCAAGCCAAAGGCCAACGCGGATGTGGCTTGCCCCTCCCATATTGCGTGCCATGCCGTCAATATCGCGATCTTCCTCGGACGAAAACTGCGCTTCGACCCCGTCAAGTATGAATTCATCGATGACGAACAGGCGAACCGGTTGCGCGGCGAAGCTCTCCGCGAACCGTGGCGTGTGTAATCGGAACGCAAGGTCTGCCGAAGTGGCACGTGGAACAAAGAATCGCGATATTACTATTGAGGAGAAATGACCATGCAGATCTGGAAACGCGGAATCTTGATTATGCTGCTTGGGGTAATGACTTTGGGAGTCAAGCTTGGGGTTTTCGCACAGCAGGCCCCTGTGCCGGAGTCGGAACTGATTGCCATCCTCAAGTCCGACGCCCCCAAAGGTGATAAGGCCCTGGCTTGCAAAAAACTGGCGGTGTTCGGTACCGGGCAAGCAGTTCCCGTGCTGGCGCCGCTCCTCGCGGATCCTGAACTCGCTTCCTGGGCGCGTATCGCTTTGGAGGCGATTCCTGATCCAACCTGTGATGCAGCACTGCGGGAAGCGGCGCGAAAGTTGGAGGGGCGGCTGGCCGTTGGCGTGATCAACTCCATCGGTGTGCGGCGCGATCCACAAGCGATCGAGGTTTTAGCCGGGCGACTCCGTGATAGCGACGCGGAGGTCGCGGCGGCAGCAGCAGTAGCCCTGGGCCGAATTGGCGGAGAGAAGGTGGTGGAAATTCTTCGGCCGGTGCTCAACCACGCGTCGCCAGTCGTGCGGAACGCCGTGGCCGAAGGACTTCTCTCCTGCGCGGATCGATATCTTGCTGACGGGAATGCCGCGGCCGCGCAATCGCTTTATGACCTTGTCCGCTCGGCCGACGTGCCCAAACCACGGCGTGTGGAAGCCACACGGGGGGCGATTCTGGTTCGGGGGCCGGAAGGCATTCCCCTCTTGGTAGAGCAACTCAGATCCGGTGACAAGGATTTGGTGGCCATTGCCCTGTCCACCGCGCGGGAGATGAAAGGACCGGCAGTTGCCCAGGCCCTGGTTGCGGAACTTGGACCGATAACGGCAACTCCCCAGCAGCGTCCACCATTACTCGTGATCAAGTCAGCTCGTTACGGAGCCGGCGACCGTTGGGCGGACGTTACGGAGGCCCTGCGGGCGGCCGTGCGAAATAACAGTCTCCAGGTCGAGGCATCCAACTCGTTGGCCGGCGACCCGGCCCCGGGCGTCGTGAAACAGCTCGAACTCGTCTATTCGCTGGGTGGCCAGGAGTTTTCGCTTCGCGTCAGAGAAGGTGAGATGATCAGAATCGGCGAAGGGGTAAGACCGGCCGATCCCCGGCAGGTGGCGATCCTGGAGGCCCTTGCCGACATCGGTGAGCCAGCAGGCATCGCTGCCATCGTCAAAGCGGCTCAGGAGGCCGACTGGGCGTTGCGATTGGTGGCTGTCCGCTTGCTGGGTCGAGTGGGCGACGCCTCGGCGGTGCCGGTTCTGGTCTCCGCGGCCACCGAAGGGGGCGAACTGGCTCAAGCCGCGGCAGAAAGCCTGGTGCAGCTCACCGGACAGAGAGTTGATGACGCAATTCTGAAGGCACTTCAGTCCGCGCAGGGGCCGCAGCGGGTGGTACTGCTTCAGGCAGTTGGTGAGCGCCTCCTGGAAGCGGCTTTGCCGGTTGCCCTTGCCGACGTGAACAGTGACGACCCGGCGGTGCGTGGGGCAGCCATTCAGGCCCTGGGTATGATTGTGCCCCTGGAACAGCTCGACGTTCTTATCGCACGGCTTCTCCAGCCGCGTGATGATCAAGAATTCCAGGCGGTCCGCAACGCGCTGATTGTGGCATGCAGCCGGATGCCTGATCTGGATGCTGCCGCGGCCAAGCTGATGGCAGTCTGGCCGAAAGCCCCCACGCGGGTACGGGTGGCCATTGTAGAAATCCTCGGCGCGATGGGGGGACAGGGCGCGCTGCGCGGACTCGCACAGGCTGCCCGGGATTCCGAAGACGAGGTTCAGGATGCCGCCACACGGGCTCTCGGGGAATGGATGTCGGCAGATGCCGCTCCCGTGCTTCTGGATCTGGCCAGGACCGGGAATCCGCGGTATCGCATTCGCGCCCTGCGCGGTTATATTCGGATCGCTCGGCAGCTTGAAGTGCCCTTGAACGACCGGATCGCAATGTGCAAGGAGGCCCTCGCTGCCGCCCAGCGACCGGAGGAAAAACGGCTGGTGCTGGAGGTGCTCCGGCGATATCCCACAGCGGAAGGCCTTCAACTAGCGGTGACACAGTTGGCTGTGCCGGAACTGAAGGCAGAAGCTGCTGAGGCGGCCGTGCAAATTGCCGAAAAACTCCCCGCCTCGGATGCCGCAACCGTGGCGAAGGCCATGGATCAGGTCATCCAGGCAGCGCCCGGGGGCGAGACTGTCCAGCGGGCTCAGGCCCTTCGGCAGCGGGCCCGCCAGTGACCCAGATTGTCGCCTGGCCAGTCTCAGTGAGACGAGCATCTCCCCGTCATGGGGTGAGCTGTGGATGAAGCACCAGGGTGGGCAGGGGGCCGACCAACGATCGACCGGCATGCCGCCCGCCCTGGGCTGGTCAGATGCCCCAGATTTTGCTATGCTGGGCAATCGATATTGCACGATAGGGGAAGATTAACGGCATCCACAAAATGACACTAGGGAGAGCCCCGCACGCGAGGAGATAATCCTGCCCTGTTTGGGTGGTAAAATATTGGATGTGGGAGCTTTGCCCGTTCGCTGTACTTCCGCCAGTTGGGGTGAAACGATTCCCCGTGCGGGCGTTAGGCGGCACAGTTCAATGCGAACACGTTTTTTCTCCTTCGGCTTTTGGAGGCCAGTCGGTCAGGAAGCCGAGGAGATGTGCTACCCGGTTGTCAGCGCTCTGTGAAAAGAGGTGACACGCATCGGATCACAATCGGATCAAACGAATTCAGGGGTTTCTAAAAACCGAGGTCCCATCGCCAGCGGCAACGATGGGATGGACCGGTTAACGGTCCGGCAACGAGTGCGCATTCGCTTCTCCAAAACGGGAGATTTGCGATTTATCGGCCACCACGACCTGGTGCGAACTCTGGAGCGACTGTTCCGGCGGGCAGGACTTCCGCTTGCTTTCAGCCAGGGGTACCATCCAAAACCGAAGATCAGTTTCCCTCTGGCGCTTGCCCTCGGATTGGAAGGGCGCAACGAAGTTCTCGAACTTGAGCTGACCGAGGCTTTGTCCGCCGACGAGATTCTCGCCCGCCTCCAGCAAGCAACTGTTCCAGGGTTGGCGTTTCATCGCGTCGAGCTTGTTCCACCCGGGACCCGCACAGCGCAGGTTTCCCGCGTGACTTACGAAATTCAGGTACCTTTGGACCGAGAAGAAAAGGTTCGAAGCCGGCTTGACGCGATCGGTGCCCACTCCCGCGTGGAAATGACGCAGCAGGGCCAGGCCGTCGAACGCAATCTCCTCGATCATCTCCTGGAGTGGAGTCTTACCGACGGCCGGCTGAGTTTCACTCTCCGTGTCGATCCCCGCGGATCTCTCCATCCTAGGGAAGTGCTTCGGATGCTGGAGCTTGACGATCTCGAAGCGCAGGGGATTCCTCTTGTGCGCAGCCGGGTGGAGGTGGTCTGATGACGAACGCGAAGGGGATCTCACAGGACTGGACGTTCAGCACCGGCCGAGGTCTCCCGATGCGCACTCGCCTCCAGCGCCGCAAAGGATGGCGAGTTTATGAAGCAGGAAATGTTGATCAATGCTGCCCAGCCCGAGGAATGTCGAATTGCCATTGTAGAAGACGGCGTCCTGGAAGAGCTTTACATCGAACGTGCTGACCAGGAAAGCTACGTCGGCAACATCTACAAGGGAATCGTCGTCAATCTCGAGCCGAGCATTCAAGCGGCGTTTGTGGATTTTGGAATCGGTCGGAATGGGTTCCTGCACGTCAGCGATGTGGAACCCCAGTATTTCCGTCAGGCCGGATATGACCCGGACGAACTTGGCGATTTGCCGCCCCCTGCGTCGGGAGTTCTCAACGGCCTGGATGGTGAAACCACTCGCCCTGCTCGAAATCGCCGGAATAATATTCGGCCCAGGGTTCGTCCCCCCATTCAAAGCATCTTCCGCCGCGGCGATGAGGTGATCGTTCAGGTGATCAAAGAGGGCATCGGCAACAAAGGGCCGACGCTCTCCACTTATATCAGCATTCCGGGACGTTATCTCGTCCTGATGCCTGCCTTAGGTCGGGTGGGAATTTCCCGCAAAATCGAAGACGAGGCCACACGCCGCCGGCTCCGCGAAATCATGCATCAGCTCGATTTGCCCAAAGGATTGGGGTTCATCGTCCGCACGGCGGGAGCCGACCGCACCAGAAAAGAGCTTTCCCGCGACCTCGCCTATCTCCTCCGCCTCTGGAAGGTGATCGTGCGGCGGATCAAAAAGCTGGAAGCACCGGTGGACATCTACCAGGAAAGCGACATGATCATCCGCACCATTCGCGATATCTTCAGTGCGGAGGTGGGAACCATCATCATCGACGAGCCGAAAACATACGAGCGGGCGAAGGAATTCCTGGAAATGGTCATGCCCCGGTATGTGGACCGGCTCAAATATTACGACGGAAAGGAACCCCTCTTCCATAAGTACGGTTTGGAAAAAGAGATAAGTATCATCCATCAGCGTGAAGTGCCGCTGTCTCCCGGTGGATCCATCGTCATCGATCAGACCGAAGCTCTGGTGGCGATCGATGTCAATAGCGGCAATTTCCGGGTGGATGACTCGGCCGAAGAAACCGCGTTCCAGATCAATCTCATCGCCGCCAAGGAAATTGCCCGGCAAATTCGCCTGCGTGATCTGGGGGGTGTCATCGTCAACGATTTTATTGACATGCGAAAAGAGAAACATCGCCGAGCGGTCGAGAGGGCACTGCGGGAGGCGATGCGCCGCGATCGCGCAAGGACCAAAATCCTCCGCACCAGTCCATTCGGTTTGATCGAGATGACGCGCCAGCGGATTCGCCCCAGTTTGAAAAGGACCCTTTACCGGGATTGTCCTCTGTGTAAAGGGGCCGGTTGGGTCAAAACCGTGGAGACGATGGCCATCGAAACGATGCGGCAACTTCTCCTGGCGGTACTTGTGGATCGCGTGGCCAAGATTACAGTGACCGTTCATGAAGAAGTTGCTGAATATCTCAATAATAATAAACGGCGTTTCATTACTGACTTGGAAACAAAAAATAACGTGACGATTCGAGTGGCGGGTGAAAAACACGTTTCGCCCGAGCATTTGGTCATTGAATGCCGGGATAAGGAAGATCGAATTTTGGCAATGCCGAAGTGAGAGAAGTCTTTCGGCCGGGTTAGCCGCGGGGTCTCGGTCAGTCAAAAATCACGAGTGCCATGCCGCCATGAACTCTTACGCATGGCGGGAGATGAGTAACCCGAAATTGGCAGGGCCAATCACTTGGCCGCGATAATAAGCCCCCGATTCGAAAACCAAACAGCGCCCGGGAATCCATGCCAATTTTGTGGTTTTGGGATAGGTTCTTGCTCTCCGACGTCACCTTGCCGAAGGCGTCGTAGATGAGATGGTTGACCACGGTGGTCATGTCGCTCCCCGGATCATACTTGGCGATGTCCCGAACCGTGTTCAAGTGGTCCGTCAGCGTCCACTGTACGGTTTCATCAGCCCCATTGTCAACATTTTCCTCAGCCAAAATCTGGTCCACCGCCGGGCCTTCCAAATGTGACAGGGCGAATGGACCCTCACTGTGTCCTTATCTGCACGAATGCTGGAAGGGCCTTGGAGCAATGTCCCCTCATTGTCGTTTTGTTTCCAGCAAGCCGACGGCAACACCCAACGATAGTAGCGTCTTCTGGCGGGCTGGGCGATCCTCCTGGACTAGTCCCTCGATAAAGTCTATTCTGCCCACCAACGCACAACTCGCACCTAAAGCTAGCCATGCTTCGCCGGTCGATGACAAATCCCCTGCCTCTTTACGTAGTATAGACGTTTCCAAGTTTTCAATGAAATGAATGGCCTCTTGGACGCAACCCGCCCTCGCGAGGACAGAAACCATCAACGGAAGTATCGTGAAGCTCGCCAAGCCTTGATCGAACTGCGAACCCTGCATTACTAGCCGAAACGTTTTCATAGCCAAGCTGTGCGCCTTCTGCGTGTCTCCGAGTTCTAAGAAAAGATCGGCTAGTAAGCAGTAGTCAACTGCGTTGGCAAATTCAAGCCTTTCAGATCGCGAATCCAGGAATCGCAAAAGCTCTTCGGCTGCAACCCTGCTTCCAACGGTGTCGCCTGCCTCCAATCTTCTCCAGGCAACCTCTAGACTGGGCACTGGTTTCTCGTTTTCCGATTGGTTTGGCTGTGTTTGTTCTTCTTTGTCTTGCGCCGGCGCTTCCGCGAAGGCAACGACCGCGCCTCTCAAACTGTTCAAGAAACCGGGTCTTGGCGCCTCCTTGCGTCCATGACGACGGCATTCTGCAATCACTTGCTCTACCCGAGCAATTTCAATAGGATCGGCCTTTCCCAAATCCCTTGCAATGCGCAGCGTCTTTTCTGCCGCAGCATAATGCCCGGCCTTGGCTCCATATTCCGCCGCGCGAAGCAACACCGAAGCACGGGCACGCTCATCCGCAATCTTTCGCGCCGCGCCCAGCGTCGCTTCAAGGTCGCCTCGAATCATCCGGAATAGTGCTATAAGACGCAACGCCCGAGTTCGAGGACTGTCCGCGAAGCGAGAATCCGATTCTCGCTTGGGACCAACTTCTATACCGTCGGAAAGAGTTTCTGCTAATCGCTCTGCAAGGTCCACGTGTCCATGAGACGCAAGCGCTCCGCACAGCAAGATGATCCCGTCGGCTTTGGCAGCCGCTTCATTCACGCGCGAAATAACATTGAAGGCAGTACGGAATTGCTGCAACTGAACGTAGGCATTTGCGAATAGAACCGCATTTTCTGCTCGCTCGTCCTCGGTCAATTGGTCGTACCACGTCCGAGAACGATCCACCCACCGTCTTAGGTTAAGGTCCTCCACGGGCTCGTCGCATAAGAAGGTGGCCTCATGCGTGTCACACATTGCAACCAAGCAAAACACTATTGGCAACCACAGACTCATGAGGAAGGCCTCCCAATCGTACCAGACGTAAATGCGTGATTTATCGCCGAAAACATAGTCGCGTCATGGAATTTTATCACCACCACATAATCCCTGTTGACGACTTTGCGAGTACCGCCCGAACGAACTTTTATCAAAAGGTTCTATTCAAGCGTGCGTGTCTGCAGCTTCACCCCCGCCATGGCTTTCCGATGTTCCTTCGAGCAAGGTCGGCGCACGCTTCGGACACCCTCCTTGCAAATCTGCAGAAAAGCGCGGAGGAGGAGCTACCTCCAGACCGAATCGCCAGATCCAGAGCGCATCGGTCGCCTAAAGTGCGATCTGACGCATCCCCAGCGGCGATATCTGGGCACATTCTTCCGTCACCGCGATGTGCAGCAAGGATCGCTTCAACGGCGCGCTTGTACCATCGAGCGCAATCTGTCTGCGGCTGAAACTCATTGAGTGCCCGCAGGAACTTAGACAATTGCTCTTGCAGCACGTTACTCGGTAGATCGAGCAAAACGGTGAGGCTTCCCGGCTTGGTGGGATCAGCAACCTCTTTAAGCAAGTCTTTCACCGTGTTGGCCGCCTCGATTGCGTCCAGAAATGTTGTGTTTGGGTCGCTAGAGTGCTCGTCGCCTTTTCCTGAAGGGTCAGTTGACATGATCGGGCTATTCTTGACATACCGATACAAGTTCCCATCTCCGCCGGCGAAGCCGATCGGGTCCTCGCTCAGCCAGCGGCCGACCCGGGCATCGTACCAGCGGTTGAGGTTGTTTTGCAGTTGGCTGTCACTATCAAATGGTCTACCCGTAAATAAGAAGAGACTATCAATAGTCGGATTGTTCTCCGACGTGACCCGGCCAAAAGCGTCGTAGATAAGATGGTTGACCGCGGTGGTCATGTCGCTGCCCGGATCATACTTGGCAATGTCCCGAACCGTGTTCAGGTGGTCCGTCAGCGTCCACTGTACAAGGTCGGGTGTGCCGCCGTCAACGGCCTCCTCGGCCAGGATCTGGTCCACCGCTGGACCCCAGAGGTAGCGCTGCCGCAGGTGGCCTACCTGCATGTCGCCCGAGTTGGTACGCCAGAAATCCATGACGATCTGGTTACCATCATAGATGAAGATCCGCCGCTGCTCGGCATGGCCGTCGCCGTCGTCATCCAGGCGCGTGCAGTCCCGCGGTTGCGGACGTTGCTTGGCCTGCCGTAGCTTTTCTCGCCGTTGTTTCTTGTACGTGGGTTCCCTTGCGGTCTCGCTGTTGCTTGTCAACGTCGATTGCCACCATGCTCGACGTTGCCGACGCTGAACGGGCATTACCCGGGGACGATCTAATCGTCAAGACCTAATTAAGCTATGGTTGCCAGCGCAGGCGGCTGTATCGACTGCGATTGCGCGGCGTTTTCACACGGCCGACGCCACGGGAGTCAGCACGCACTGCGACCGTCCGCCCCGACAGATCGCCGCCGAGAACACAAGAAACCTGAAAATCTCGCTCCTATTTTCCGCCTCCGAGAAACAGCTTTTGCAATGCTTCTCGGTCGGTCTTCGAGTCCACCGTGCGCACATCCCCACTAACTGTCAAGTACATGATGTCGGTCGCGCGGCTGCCGCCGACACTGTTGCCGCTCTCAGGTCGTAGCATATCCAGCAATTCTTCGAGCGTTAGGTCGCGCGGTTCCATCCAGGGTGTCTTCGACCCGACCACCTCGATCAGCAGAATTTCGTCGGAGCCGGCGGTTTCCCAGGGCTTGCTGTGCTCGGTGCTCCACCACGGGGCGTGCGCCCCCACGACAGCAAAGTAGTTTGTAAAGTAGTTTGTTGCTGTCCCGTGCGTTTCCGCTTCCAGGGGAGACCGATAGCATTCCGGCATTAATTCCAAAAACCGCCGATTGGCTGGGCTGTCCCACGGCTCGTTCAGATTTATCTGAGAGTACAAGGATTCTCGGTCCAAGTATGGCAAGAGAAGAACGCGCCAGCTATGCATCGGCTTACCGGCACCGTTTGTGGTGTGCGCTGGGGGAAGGCCGCCGTGTTTGTCGGCATAGTATACCAACGCCACATATAACGTCTTGAGGTTCTTCGCGCGTTGTGCTCGCATTACGGCTTGATGGATGCAGTTCGATCCCCACACCCAAATCGCCGCCGCGAGCAGTGCCACCATCAAGACGGCCGCACCACCCACGAAGACCTTTCTGCCACGTCCAGGCTGCATGACATCACCGTGATGCTGTCAGATCGGGCTAGTTCCCTACCTTCTTTATCTGCAAGATCGTTATCCTGCCGGTCGTGCTGCTGTGTGCCGGCTTTCCGTCTGAACCGGTGCCCGCTCTCCGAGCCAGCGTGGGGTCGTAAGTGGCGATTGGCACCTCGCGGTGCCCGAACCACCAACTGCCACCCCTGACGCGCGTCTTCTCGACTCCTGCGCTGTGGAACCCTGGGGTTAGCACGGACGGTGGAAGTACCAGCGTCTTGCCACTCACGGTGCCGCTCGGCGCGGTGACTTTTGCCACGCCAGCGGTGGCGTTACCACTCGAACTCACTTCCCAATTCCAAAGAACCTCATAGCACCCCGGTCCCAGGTAGACGCTCGCACGAATCTCGCCTGCGTCAACACTGCCAGTTGCACCGGGCATTATCGTATTGCAGACATTGCCGCCGATCAGATTGACCGTCGTCTGCGCCCCCCACGCCGAACTGTAAGACCCACTTGTGCGGCTCATGGGTTGGCCCCAAGGCCCCGGATAAAGACTGCCGCCAATCCAATCAGGCGGTCGCCAATTCTGCACCACAACCACATACTTGACAATGTGGCCGTCAACCTGTCTGGTCCATTGTACGTCAAGCCCCTTGGGGTCAACGTAGATGATCGGGTTGTTGCGGCAGTAGCGGTAGAGGTTGTGATCTGCTTGTATCGGGTCCTCGCTCAGCCAGCGGCCAACACGGGCAGCGTACCAGCGGTTGAGGTTGTTTTGAAGTTGGGTGTCACTATCGAATGGTCTACCTGTGAATAAAAAGAGACTATCGATCGCCGGATTACTCTCCGACGTCACCCGGCCAA
>ERZ795043.500-NODE-500-length-31434-cov-436.177316_pt1 | contig 31434 bp, 27 predicted proteins | sample MGYA00375127_ERZ795043 | MGnify/ENA primary metagenome ERZ795043 (study PRJEB30172, sample SAMN05518447) | compost metagenome | isolation source: Feedstock adapted compost from Newby Island compost facility, Milpitas, CA | place: USA:Newby Island compost... | reverse complement strand
AAAAAATTTCCAATTTTCACGAATCAGGGACTTGACATCTTACCGCTGGACTTTGGCTAATCGTATTATACCGAAAAACAACAAAAGAGCAGCACGTGCGGTACGCACGCTGCTCTTGCCCAGGCGACCGGCTTTCCGTTTCCGATGCTCCACCGTGGTTAATTCCACCTTCACGTCGCCAGTCACATCGGAAACCTTGAATTTTCCTTATTTATGATAACAAGAAGCACCGGTGAAATCAATCGGAGGATGTCCAGCAAAAAAAGGAAAATATGGTATCATTGGAAGCAGATGCGGAAAGCTCCTGTGTATATATTATTCTTCGGCTCTCCGCTTATTTCCTCTGCTTGCCCGCATCCATCACGATATGCCTGTCGCACACCGCCTCCACGTCTTCCCGGTCGTGGGTCACAAACAGGCAGGTCATCCCCGCCTGCCGCAGGATGGCCGCCAGCTCGTCGCGAATGGACACCCGCAGGTCGGCGTCCAGATTGCTGAACGGCTCGTCCATGAGCAGCACGTCGGGATTCGGGGCGAGCGCCCGCGCCAGGGCCGCCCGCTGCTGCTGGCCGCCGCTCAGCTCGTGGGGGTAGCGCTTTTCAAACCCCGCCATCCGCACCAGTTCCAGCGCCTCCCGCACCCGCTCCCGCCGCTCCTTCCGCGGCAAGCGGTGCAGGCCAAAGCCGACGTTCTGCTCCACCGTGAGATGCGGAAACAGCGCGTAGTCCTGAAACACCATGCCTACGCCGCGTTTCTCCGGGGGAACGAAGGTGCGGTCGTCCACCACCCGCTTGCCGGCGATGTCGATGGCCCCTGCCGCGGGAACTTCAAGACCCGCGATCAGGCGGAGAAGGGTGCTTTTGCCGCTGCCGCTCGGTCCGAGGATGCCAAGGACCTCCCCTTTTTCCACGGACAGCGAAAACCTTTCAATGACCGGCGGCTGCCGGCGGTCGTAGGCAAAGGTGAGGTCGCGGATCTCGACGAAGCTCACCGCTCCATCCTCCTTTCGGCCGCGTGCAGGACGGCCACTGACAAGAGGCTCACGGCGATGACCAAAAGGGACGGCAGAGCGGCCAGGATGATCTGCTCATCCTTGGCGTACCGGTAGGTCTGGGTGGCCAGCGTCTCGAAATTGAACGGCCTGAGCAAAAGCGCCAGCGGCAGTTCCTTGCAAATCTCCACAAAGGTCAGCAAAAAGCCCACGGCAATCGATCCCCTGAGCAGCGGCATTTCCACCCGGAAAAACGTCCGCGTCCGGCCGTGTCCGAGCAGGCGCGCCGACTCCGTAAACCGGGAGCCGATGCCCTCATACCCGGCCTCCACGGAGTTGTAACCCGTCGCGGTAAAACGGATGACATACCCGAGCACCAACATCGCCACCGACGTGCTGAGCAGAAGGGGCCGTTCGCCCCATCCCGCGGCGGCATAGAACGGCGCAAGCAGCCGGTCCAGTTCGATGAACACCGCCAAAATGCCGATGGCGATCACCGCCCCCGGCATGGCGTAGCCCGCCGTCACCCATCTCGCCAGCAGCTGGTTCAGGGCGGTCCGCCGGCGGCACACATTGGCCACGACCAGCGAAATGGCCGTGACCGCGAACGCGGCCACCATGGCGACGGCCACCGTATTCAGCGTCCACCGCCAAAACCGGGGCTTCCAGACGTCCTCAAACGACAGGAAAGCCCACGCGATCAGTTGCAGCACCGGAATCAGAAAACCAAGGGCAAAAACGAGAAAACAAAACGCGAAAGCCAGCGCGGCGGCGATCCCCCGCAGCCGGGTGAGCGCGATAGGCCTGGACCGCCCGGAGACGCCGTAACGGCGGCCGCGCCTGAGCCACCGCTCCAGGAAAAACAGCCCCACCACCGCCGCCATCAGCCACGACGCCAGCCGCATCGCCGACTCCACGTCGTACATGCCGAACCACGTCTGGAAAATGCCCGTCGTCAGGGTGCGCACGCCGAAATAGCTGGTGACGCCGTAGTCCCCCAGCACTTCGTACACCACCAGCGCGACGCCGCCGGCGACGGCGGGCCGGGCCATGGGAAGCGCCACGCGGAAAAACACCGTGAGCGGCCGTGCTCCCAGCAGCCTCGCATTTTCCACCCAGGACGCGCACTGGCGCTCCATGAAGGTTCGGGCGATCAGATACACGTACGGATACAAAAAGAACACGAACGAAAACAGCGCGCCGCGCATCGAACCGAACGCCAGCCACTTCTGGGACACCTCGATGCCGAGGCCGCGCAGGGTTTTCTGCACCACCCCGGTATAGCTCAGCATGTTGCTGTATGTATACGCGGCGATGTAGGGCGGGATGGCGAGCGGGAGCAACAGGGCCCAGCGGAAAAAGCGCCGGAGCGGGAAATCGTGCGCCGCCACCAGCCAGGCCAGCGACACGCCCAGGAGAGCGGTCAGGAGGCCGGTCAGCACGGTAAGCCGCACCGTTCCCGCCACGTAGTCTTTCAGAAGATATGCGCGAATCTGCAGCCATTGCTCGTTCGGCTCCGCAAACCAGGCCGAAAAAATGAACAAAAAGGGCAGCAGCAAAACCGCTGCCCACCCCAAGCCGGCCAGCCGCCAGCCGTCCAGCTCCCTTCGCATCAGGCGCATGATGCGCGCAAACGCCATGATCACTTCCAGCCCGCTTTGTTCATAATCTCGATCGCCTTTGCATTATGCACGTGAAGCAAATCGAAGTCAAGCTCCTGTTCCTTGAATTCGCCCCACGCTTTGATGAATTCCGCCCGTTCGGCGGCGGGGTTGACCGGAAACTCGAAGTTGGAATTGGTCAGCGTCTCCTGGGCTTCCTTGCCCGTGAGAAACTCGATCAGCTTGATCGCGTTGTCCTTGTGCTTGCCGTGCTTGACGAACCCGATGCCGCTGATGTTGATGTGCGTGCCGTCGGTTTCCTGGTTCGGGAAGAACACCCCGACCTGCTCGGCCACCTTCACTTCCTCCGGATCTTTGGAGTGGGCAAGAAGGCCGACGTAATAGGTGTTCATGATCGCCACGTCGCCGATGCCGGCCACGATGGCCTTGGCCTGGTCCCGGTCGCCTCCCTGCGGATCCCGGGCGAAGTTGGCGACGACGCCCCTCGCCCATTCTTCCGCGGCCGCCTCGCCCTTCAGGGCGATGAACGAAGCGAGCAGCGACACGTTGTACAGGCTGGAGGAGGAACGCGCCAGGACTTTGCCTTTCCATTTCGGATCCGCCAGGTCCTCATAGGTGGAAAGCTGCGACGGGTCCACCCGGTCCTTGGAATACACGATCACCCGGGCGCGCGTCGAAACGCCGATCCAGTGGTTGTCCTTGTCGCGGTATTTCGCGGGCACGTTTTGTTCGATGACCGGCGAAGCGACGGGCTCGAGCACGCCGCTTTCCTTCGCGTAGGCGAGCACGCCCCCGTCCACCGTGAAGAACAAGTCCGCTTCGGTGCTTGCGCCTTCGCGTTTCAGGCGTTCGATGAGTTCCTCGGCTTCGCCCTTCACCACGTTGACCTTGATCCCGGTGGCGTCGGTGAACTGCTGGAACAGCACGTCGTCCACTTCATAATGTCTGGCCGAGTAGATGTTGACCACCTGTTCGCCCTGCCGGCCGCCCGTCTGGCTCCCCTGTTGGCTGCCCGTCTGAGCGCCGCCGGCGCCTGTGCTTTGCCCGCCCGCGGGGACGCTACCGCTTCCCGGGTTGTTCGCGCCGTTCCCGCAGGCTGCAAGAAGACCCGCCAGCAGGAATCCGGCCAGAATCATCATCAACGCTTTGCGCGGTTTCATCTCCGTCCTCCCTTTGATAATGAGAATTATTATCAATTTGGGTCGCGATTTTCATTTTAGACACCCCCTCCATGGATGTCAAGGAATTGTTCTGTGAACGTTTTGCAAAGGTTCATGCGCAGAAGGGGGGGCGGCGACCGAAAAACGGCAAAAAAAAAGAACGGACGAGACGTCCGCGCTTGGATGCGATCAAGTTTTTCGACTCTCCTGGGTCCCGCCATTCCCCGACGCCTTCCCGGTGTCTTCGGGCACGGTTCCGCCGTTCCCCGACGTGGTCCCGGGGTCTTGCGGCACGGTTCCGCCGTTTCCCGACGCCTTCCCGGCGTCTTTCGTCACGGCCCCGTCGTTCTCCGACGCGGTCTCCGCATCCCCCGGCGCGGCTTCGGCCAGACCGCCCGAGACCAGCCGGTCGAGCACCCGCTCCAGCAGCCCGCCGATTTCTTCGGCCACCCGTTCGTACAGGTCCAGCGGGCCCCCGAACGGATCGGCGATGTCCAGCCCGCCGGTCAGCGCCGCGATGTCGGCGCCGCACGTTTCCGCCGCGAGCGCGTATTCCTTCAATGTGTGCGTCTTGCCGGCCGTTTCCGGGAAAAGGGTCAGCAGCATCTGCTTGTGACGCATGGTCATCGTCAGAATGAGATCGGCCCAGGAAACGGCGTCTCCGGTCAGCGACGAGGCGGCTGCCCCGGGCGGCACCGGCACGTTGCGCCTGCGCAGCACCTCGACCGTGTTTTCCGAAAACGGCTGGCCGTCCAGGGCGGCCACGCCCGCCGAGCGGACTTCCAGGAGAATCCGCCGCCGCGCCGCCATATCCCGAAGCAACATTTCCGCCATCGGACTGCGGCAGGTATTGCCCGTGCAAACCAGCAAAATGCGCCGGATCATGCCGTCATCCCCTTTCACGGTCAAAACAAAAACAAAAGCCCGAAGCCCAGCAGGATCGCGCCGCCGAACGCTTCCCCGTACTCCCCGACAAGCTGCGACAGACGCTGTCCGGCGAGCAGCCCGGCCATGTTCATCCCGCCGCCGGCCAGCCCGAACAAGGACACGGCCAGCGGGATGTTCTCCGGCCAGAACATGCCCAGCGAGAGCCCGACGGAAAACGAATCGATGCTGACGCCCAGCGCAAACAGCACCATGCCCCAAAACGTGCGGTGATCAAGGCTCCAGGAACCGCCGCCCCGAAGCGAATTGTAGATCATGTGCGCGCCGAGGAACAGAAGCAGCGCGCCCGACGCCGCATGCGCCAGGTCGTCCAGGATCAGGCGGAAATTTTGGCCCGCAACCATGCCGCACAGCGGCATCAGAAAATGAAAAAGCGTCACGCAAAGCCCAAGGCGCCACATCTCCGCGGTCCGGACGCCCTTCAACCCAATGCCTACGCCCAGCGAAAAAGCGTCCATCCCCAATGCGACGGCCAGAAGCGCCAGCGCGGCAAAATGGCCGACCGCGCCGGATGCGTCGATCATGCCCGTTCCTCCCCGTCCCCGCCTGGTACAGGCCAGGGCGTCTAAAGGAGCATATGCGGACAGGGGGTCGGAACATGATCGCGCTTTGATCAAACCGTCAATTGCTCGCCCCGGGCCGCCTTGCGCATCCGGTTCATCAGGGCGATCCCGATGCCCCGCTCCGGAAACCCTTCGGCCACGATGGCGTCCAGTTCCCGCGCGTCGCATTCCCGCAGCGCGGCGAACAGATTCCGGGCCGCTTCGGCGGGGACATCCCTGGGGCCAAGGGGAATGACCGCGTCGGCTTCATAGGAAGAAGCGTGCTCGTCGCACGAGAGAACGCCGACCTTGCGCCCTTCGGCCCGTTTCCGGTTGACGATTTCCTGCACGGTTTGCCGCATGCGGGCGGGATCGCCCGTCACGAGCGTCATTTCGCCCCGCGGCGCGTAATGGACGTATTTCACCCCGGGCGACCGGGGCCTCGAAGCTTCCGAACCAGAAGGATTCAAGTCTGGTTCCGACACCTCGACGCCTTCTCCCGCGCACTCCCTCAGCATCTCCGCGTCGATGCCGCCGGGCCGCAGGATGTGGATGACGCCGTCCTTCACGCGCACGACGGTGGATTCCAGGCCGATGCCCGTCGGGCCGCCGTCCAGCACGCCGTCAATCCGCCCGTGCATGTCCTCCAACACGTGCATGGCCGTGGTCGGGCTCGGCCTGCCCGACCGGTTGGCGCTGGGCGCGGCCACCGGACAGCCGGCTTTGGCGATCAGCCTTCGCGCCAGCGGATGATCGGGCACCCGCACCGCGACGGTATCCAGCCCGGCCGTCACTTCGGGCGCCACCGCGCCAGGGCGGACCGGCAACACCAGCGTCAGAGGCCCCGGCCAGAAACGCTCCATCAGCCGCATTTCCAGCGGGCTGACGCTCCTCGCGAGGGCCAGCGCGTCTTCCAGGCGCCCCACATGCACGATGAGCGGATTGTCCGCCGGTCTCTCCTTGGCGGCGAAGATCCGCCTGACCGCTTCCGGGCGCCTGGCGTCGGCGCCGAGCCCGTATACCGTTTCGGTGGGAAAGGCGACGACGCCGCCGGAGACGATCGCTTCGGCCGCTTCCGCCACGGCCGCGTCGCCGGAACCCGGCGGCCAGTATTTCGTTTTGGGGATTACCGTCATTCCGATCACGCCCTGAATGCTGTCCTTGATTTTCTATTATATTGAAAGCCGGCGCCGGCCGGAAGCGAGAACCGGGCCGGCGGCGGATGTCACCGGGCAAACAGGCTTTTCAGAGCATCCGCAAGCCGCCGGAAAAGTTCCACAAGAAGAAATTTCACCCGGGGTTTCCCGGCTTTCGCGGCATCAGCGTCCGTATCGTCACTCCGCGGCGCGGGGCCGGTATCCGGCTCCTCCGCGGAACCGGCCTTGCCCTTCGCCGAACGGTGGTCAGGCTCTGGCTTGGCCGAAAGTTCCGCCGCCGCCGTCTTGTCCGCCCGGCCGGAGGCGCGCGCTTCCGCTGCCGGCGCCTCTTCCGCTTGCTTCCCGGTATCCCCGTTGGAGCCGGTCTCGTCGTCCTTCGCGACCGCACCCGCCAGGCAGAGGGGAGGAAACAGCACGCACCACCAGTTTTCCCCCTCGCCGTCGCCAAGGACGATGAGCAGCGCTTCGTATTCGCCCGCCGGATACTCCCGGCCGGCAAAGGTCTTGGCCGGAAACGGCACGTTCCCGAACACCGCCCGGGCGCCGTAAGGCGCGCCCATCCGCGCCAGTTCCGCATCCGCCGCCCGTTCGATTTCCTCCAGACGGGCCGCGAGCAGCTCCCGCATCTCCCCGGCGGTTTCCGGCGACGGCCGCCACGATCCGATGAGCGCCATCACCCGGTCCCTCACGCGCTCCTTCATCGCCTGGTCCTCCGGGCGGTCCGAATGCGCCAGGATCCGGATGCGGATCGCTTCCGGGGGAATAAGGGAGTCCGGCGAAAAGCCGCCGTCGCAAGTGTTCCGCACGCCATCCGTCGGTGAAAAAGCCAAAAGCATCAAACAGCCTATGATTGCAAAAAGAAAGGCACCAAGACGACGCATCGCGTTCGCTCCCCGGAGCGCCCGCCGGGCCCGCCGGCGCTCCCCGATGCGTTCCGGAACGTCTTGGTACCAGTATGTCCGTTTTGCGAATCTCCAAACCTAGAAACCTATTATTTTGTTGAGCAGAATGGCCTCAGGCGAAACGGCGGGTTCCGGGCGGTCCGCCAAAGGCGAGCACGTGCCGGTCGATGCCGGCGTAGTCGCGCACAAACCGGATTTCCGCCCAATCCGCGGCGGTCCTGAGCAGAGCGGCCACCGCTCCCGCCTGGCCGGCGCCCGTTTCCAGGGCGACCAGGCGGGGCAAGACCGGCAACGCGGCAAGCTGCGCGGCCAGCCGCCGGTACGCGTCCAGGCCGTCCGCGCCGCCGTCCAGCGCCAGACGCGGCTCGAATTCGGCGACTTCGCGCTGCAACAACGGCAGTTCCCCCGTCGGGATGTACGGCGGATTGGACACGATCGCGTCCGGCGCGTCCTCCCGCGCTCCCGCGAGGAACGGCTCCAGCAAATCGCCCTTCACAAACCGGATGCGCTCCGCCACCCCGTGGCGGGCGGCGTTGTCCCGGGCCACCGCCAGCGCCTCCTCCGACAGGTCGGTGGCGACGACCCGCCACTTCGGACGCTCGGCGGCGAGCGTCACCGCCAGCGCGCCGCTGCCGGTGCCCACGTCCGCCACCGCGAGCGGCTCGTCCGCCGGCAGCGCCGCCAGCACCGCCTCGGCCAAGAGCTCCGTCTCCGGCCGCGGGATGAGCACCGCCGGCGTCACGCGGAAGGCGCGGCCGCAAAAATGCTGCTCGCCCGTGATGTACTGCACCGGTTCGCCGCGCTCTTTGCGCCGCAGAACCGCCTCCCACGCCTCCCGCCGCGCCTCGGGAAACGGCTCGCGAAAATCCCGAAGCAGTTCCGTCTTCGTCAGGCCGAGCACATGCAAAAGGAGCCGTTCCGCGTTCGCCTCCGGCTCCCCCACTCCGGCGTCCGCCAGCCTCCGCGCGGCCCGCCTCCATTCCTGTTCCAATGCCGCAAACCCTGGCGCCTTCTCCTCCGGCACCGCCACCCGCTCCTTCATCGCTGTTGCGCCGCCGGGCCCCGGCCGAACCGCCGCCGCATCGTCCGCGCCGCGGTCCTTCGGCCGTGCCGGGGCAACCCGGCGCGGCTGCGCGGCCGGCCCAAGACAGCTCCGGACCGCGCAGCCCTCTCCCGACGCGCCACCTCCGGCCTCACGCCGGGGTTTCCTTTTTCAACAGCTCCGTCTGCTCCGCCAGGATGAGCGCGTTGATGATCTCGTCCATCTCGCCGGCCAGCACCGCGTCCAGCCGGTGCAGCGTCAGCCCGATCCGGTGGTCGGTCACACGGCTCTGCGGGAAGTTGTACGTGCGAATCCGCTCGCTGCGGTCCCCCGTGCCGATTTTTTCCCGTCGCTCCCCGGCCAGCCGCTCTTCCTCTTCCCGGCGTTTTTTCTCCAGAATCCGCGCCCGGAGCACCTGCATGGCTTTCGCCTTGTTGTCGTTCTGCGACTTGCCGTCCTGGCAGGTGACGACGATCCCCGTCGGGATGTGGGTGATGCGCACCGCGGATTTCGTGGTGTTGACGGACTGGCCGCCGGGACCGCTGGCGCAAAACGTATCCACGCGGATGTCCTTGTCCAGGATCTCCACTTCCACTTCTTCGGCTTCCGGCATGACCAGCACGGTGGACGTCGACGTATGGATCCGCCCGCCCGATTCCGTCACCGGCACGCGCTGCACCCGGTGGGCGCCGTTTTCGTATTTGAGCTTCCGGTACACGTCCGGGCCGATGATCCGGAACACGATTTCCTTGTATCCGCCCAGGTCGCTCACGTGGCTGTCCAGCACTTCCGTGCGCCAGCCCTGGCTTTCCGCATAGCGGACGTACATCCGGTACAGGTCGGCGGCGAACAGGTTGGCTTCCTCGCCCCCCGCCGCGCCGCGGATCTCCATGATCACGTTCTTGCCGTCGTTGGGGTCCTTGGGCAGGAGCAACACGCGAATGTGCTCTTCCAGCTTTTCCTTTTTGTCCGACAGTTCGGCGACTTCCGCCTTGGCCATCTCCCGCAGTTCATCGTCGATCTTGTCTTCCAGGAGCGCCTTTGCGTCCTCCAGCTGGGTGACGACGGTCTGGTATTCCTTATAGGCCTGGTAGATTTCCTCCAGTTCGGCCTGCTCCTTGGCGTACGAGCGGAGGCGCGCCGGGTCGCTGACGACGTCGGGATCGGAAAGAAGTTCGCCCAGTTTTTCGTATCGTTCGGCCAACACCCGCAAGCGATCCAGCATTCCCGTTCAACCTCCCTCTCGGCCGTATTGGATCCACATTTATTATACATGAAGGAAAAAACAAGGCGGATCATACGTTGAAGCGAAAATGCATGACGTCCCCGTCCTGCACCACGTAATCCTTCCCTTCCAAACGGAGCAGCCCCCTGTCCCGCACCGCCGCCATCGAGCCGGCCGCCAGCAGGTCTTCGCAGGAGACCACCTCCGCCCGGATGAAGCCCCGCTCGAAATCGGAATGGATGACGCCGGCCGCCTGCGGGGCCTTCGTGCCCGTGCGAATGGTCCAGGCCCGCACTTCCTTCTCTCCGGCGGTGAAAAACGTCTGCAGCCCGAGCAGCCTGTACGCCGCCTTGATCAACCGGTCGAGGCCGGATTCCTTCAGGCCCAGTTCCTCAAGGAACAGCGCTTTCTCTTCGTCGTCCAGCTCCGCGATCTCCGCTTCCAGCTTGGCGCTGATGGGGACGACCTCGGCGCCTTCGGCGGCGGCGTATTCGCGCACCTGTTGCACGAACGGGTTGCGGTCCGGGTCCGCGGCTTCGTCTTCGCCGACGTTGGCCGCGTACAGCACCGGTTTCATGGTAAGCAGGTGCAGGTCGCGCACGATCAGTCTTTCCTCGTCGTCAAGGGTCACGGAGCGCGCCGGCTTCTCCGCCGTCAGGGCGGCGTGGAGGCGTTCCAGCACGTCCATTTCCTGCACGTATTTTTTCTCGCCGCTTTTCAAGTTTTTCCGGGTGCGCTCCATGCGCCGTTCCAGCGTCTCCAGGTCCGCCAGGATGAGCTCCAGGTTGATGGTGGCGATGTCGCCCAGCGGGTCCACCTTGCCCGAGACGTGGGTGATGTTGCTGTCCTGAAAGCACCGCACCACATGGGCGATGGCGTCGACTTCGCGAATGTGCGCGAGAAACTTGTTGCCGAGTCCTTCGCCTTTGCTGGCTCCCTTCACCAGACCGGCGATGTCGACGAACTCGAACGCCGTCGGCACGATGCGCTGGGGCTTCACGATCTCGGCCAGCTTCTGCAGCCGCTCGTCCGGCACCTCGACCACGCCGACGTTGGGATCAATGGTGCAAAACGGGTAGTTGGCCGCCTCGGCCCCCGCCCGCGTAATGGCGTTGAACAGCGTGGATTTCCCGACGTTGGGCAGTCCCACGATTCCGCATGACAACGGCATTGGATTCCTCTCCCGCCTCAAGTGATTCCCGTAAGTTCCCCCGTCATTATAGCGGACCGCATAGCGGATCGTCCACTGGCGCGCCGGCGGCAGGCCGCGGGTGGCGTCCGCAGGTGTCCGCCGCGGCCGACGGTTCGGGAATGGGAGTCCGTTTTCATCAATGGCGGTCAGGGGGACGCCCATCCATCCTGGACGGCGGATTAAGGGCTGAAGCCCGGCGGGCTCACGGGTTCCCGAAAAGCGGATCCAGCCACGGCGCCTCCTTCGCTTCCGCCGGCACTTCGACGGCCGCGGCTTCGTTGTGCTCGCTGTAAGCGCCGGTGAACGTCTGGGTCAGAACGCAGGACCCTTCCGGATCGCCCATCGTCAGTTCGGCTTCCATTTCCACGCGGAACGCCACGGGCCAATGCCGCTCGGGATCCAGCACAAGCTCCGCCAGCAGATGCCGGACCTTAAGGCTCTCCCGGGTGCTTTCCTCCTGCTGCGACCAGGCGAAGGTGCTTTCCAGCAGTCGGGTCGCGAACCGGTACGCTTCCTCGCCGCTCCCTTCGTACCGGACCGCGATGCCGTCTTCATATTGCCCCGCCGCCGCCGGGCCGAGCGCCGCCACCTGCCGGACCGCTTCCGGCAGATCGACCTGGAAATCGGACAGCGTATCCATCATTTCCGCCGCCTCTTCCTTCGGCACCCTTGCCCATTCATCCAGCCCGATTTCGTAAACGTAGGCGCCTTCGGGCTCCAGGATGGTCCGGTACTCGGCCAGCCATTCCCCTTCAAAAGCGACGCGGACGGTCTGATCCACCCGCCGCGGGCGGACTTCCACCCGGCCTTCGCTTTCCGTCGCGGCGACCTCCGCCGCCTCGTCCCCGGCGCCGGAGACGGGATCCAGCCGCTGGGTGAGATTCAGCGAAAAAGCATACCGCTCCAGCGTGCCCGCCGCCTGCTCCGCATCCTCGAGCACCCTCCGCGCCTCGGGATCGGGCGCGGCGGTCGGCACATTCGTGACCGGCGGCGCGGCGGTTTCGCCCCCGTCCCCCCGGGATCCGGTGCACGCCGCGGCGGTCAGGCACAGGCACGCGATCAGGCAAAGGATCAGGCGTCGTCGCGTCATCCTCTTTTCCCCTTTTACGCACAAGCTCTGGCATTTTTTATCCTTTCCCCGGCGCCCCCTTTTCACGCACCGGCTCAAGGGCTTCCGGTTTTCCTCTGCTCGTGCTCAGGGGAATCTCCCGCAGGAAAAACACGAGTACCGCCGCAAGCAGAACCAATGCCGCCCCCGTCAAAAACACCGTGGTCAGGGAAGCGCCCAGCGCATCGCGCACCATGCCCACCAGCCGGTCGAAGATCGCCAGCTGTTCCGCCGGCAATGATTGCCGAAACGCTTCAAGCTCGGGCTGGTTCAGCAGCGTTTCCGTATCGAGCGGGAAAGCCGCTCCCGTCTGTCCGCCCGCGCCGGCACCCGCTCCCGCTCCGGCTGAAGCGTCTCCGCCAAACGACGCGCGCAGATGGCGCCGCATTTCGCCGTTCAGGACCGTTCCCAGCACCGTAATGCCGATCGTTCCGCCCAGGCTTCGGAACAGCTGGCTGGAAGCCGTCGCCACGCCGAGCTGGTCGAAGCTCACCGCGTTTTGCACCGTCACGGCGAACACCGGCATGCCCATGCCCAGCCCGAATCCGAACACCGCCATGCCGAGCGCCGCCTGCCATACGCTGTTCATGAACGCCATGATCAGCATGCCGGCAATCATGACGGGCATGCCGACAATGGCATACCGTTTGTATTTGCCGGTTCTGGTGATCTGCCGGCCGATCCAGCCGCTGACCACGACCATGCAGATCGACATCGGCATCGTCACATATCCGGCGTAGGTCGGCGAGACGCCCTCCACGCCCTGTACGAACAGCGGCATATAGATGAGCGCGCCCATCATGCCCGCGCTCATCACGAAGCCGATGACGTTGGAGATGGTCACGATGTCGTTGCGAAACAGCGACAGCGGCATGACGGGGCTGGACGCCCGTTTTTCCACCAACACAAACGCGATGCCGAGCACGACGGCGGCCGCCAGGAGCCACACGACCCGCGGGGAACCCCAGCCCTCTTCGCCTCCGGCGAAGGAAAAGCCGAGCAGCAGCGCCGTCAGAAACAGCGTCAGAACCAGCGAACCGGCGTAGTCGACGGGCTCCGGAGGACGCCGCTCCGTTTTGGGGAAAAGCGCAAGGATCATCGCAAACGCCACAAACCCCAGCGGCAGGAACACCCAAAACAGCCATTTCCAATCCCAATGGTCAACCATCCAGCCGCCCAGGGGCGGACCGACGATGCTGGAAAATCCGAACGCGGCCGACATCAGCCCCATCCAGCGGCCCCGCTCCCGCGCCGGGAACAGATCGCCGACCGCGGTGAACGCCGTCGCCATGATGATGCCGGCGCCGATGCCCTGCACGCCCCGAAAGCCGATAAATTCGAAAATGTTCACCGAGAACCCGCACAAAAACGCCCCGACCATGAACACCGCGATGCCGATCAGCATGAACGGCTTCCGGCCGTAAATGTCGGACAGTTTGCCCACCAGGGCGGTGGCAATGGTCGACGTCAAAAGATAAATGGTGATGCACCAGCTGTAATATTCCATCCCGTTGAGGACCGAGATGATGTGCGGCATGGCGGGCCCTACGATCGTCTGGTTGATGGCCGAAAAAAACATGGCCGCCACGATGGCGAGCATGACCGGCATTTTGCGTGTTGAAGGCAAATCTTCCATGGTCTCCACTCCCTGTTATTTGTCTTTATTCATTTCCTTCCGACACGCCCGCAAACTTTTCCAGCAGACGCAAAAATACGGAAACCTCCTCTTCGTCCAGACGGGACAGATGGCCGGTCAACACTTCGTTCCTGGCGCGAAGCGCCCGCTCCAGCACCTCTTTCCCGGCCGGCGTGATGCCCGCCAGCATGGACCGGCGATCGTCGGGATCGGGAAAACGCATGACGAACCCCGCTTTCTCCAGCCGGTCGATCATCACCGTGATGGCGCTCGGTTTGACGCCGAACCGGTCGGCCAGTTGCGTCAGCCGGCATTTTTCCTGTTGCTTGATGAAATAAAGCATATACATCTGCGGCACCGTGATGGGCAGCTCGGCCGCCCTCACCGAAGCCGCGTCCAGACAGCGCCTGATGTGATGCAACGCGATCTGGATCCTGCGCGCCTGTTCCTCCCGCGAAGCGTCCATGGGTCCACCTCACCGGTTCCGTGATTTCCGCGTCCGTCGATCGCCCGGATTTATTTAAACAGTTTAAATGTTATATAATAAAAACATATGGTGTCAAGGTAAAGGTTCAGGGATCATGGAGACATCAAACCGCGAATTGACGGCGGGTCCGCCTGGGGCGGGACAAGACGAACGGGCGCCGCGAGCGAGATTTTTGTGTTCCCGCATTACAGACCATAAAAAAGACGCCTGCAAAGGAAGGCGTCTTATGCTTGCCAGTTTTTGCTTCGCAGGCTGGGGTTCACCGGGAGCGAGTTCTCGAATTGGCCCCGTGACAGGAATAAGGAGAGCCGGCACCGCACAACTCTGCTTTTTAATAAAAACTCAATTCAAATGTATTTGTTGAATTCTTCCTGTGTTGTCCTCAGCTGCTTTTTCAAAATCATTTGCCAAAGATTGGGCGGAATTTCTTTGCCCAGGGAATGACTCACCTTTGTCCTCAAGATTTCGCCATTGGGCAAGGTTTTTTCAAAATAATAATGATCTCTTTTCCTTCCGACCAGTTCCCAACCGGTATTCTCGCAATACCGCTTAAGATCTCTGAACTTGGGCATTTTTCAAAAACTGCTTGACCTCTTCCTTGTTGTTATGCAGAAGCACCTTGAATAAATAAGGAAAATGGTCTCGGCGGTTCGGCGCGTTGAAATATCGGTCGGGATTGTTCATATAATCCTGGGCATAGGCAATGATATCCTCGGCAAGTTCATCAATAGCTTCTTCTATCGTCTCTCCGTTCACATAAAGCTCCAATTCATCAATCCCTACGGTTACAGAACCGTCTTCTTCCGGCATCACCACAATTCGAAACTGGACGTCCCGAAGCAACCGGTGGACAAGTTTTTCATTCAACAAAAACGTGTAATCTTCCGATTGTTTGCGCGGCTTTATGATTACCGGAGACAAACGCTGGACGCGGTCAATCACGCTGGTAAAATTGTTTCTGGCCTCCGTAAACTTCATTTCCGCCAACATTGTCATTCACCCCACCTCCATGTTATCTCAAAACACCGATTTGTACAATCTGTACAATCTGTACATCTTATGATGTCCATTGGATTATAGAACCATACATTTTCTTTGGGAATGAACGCCGGATAACGAAAAAAGAACGAGAGCCTGCGGTACCTTTCCGCATGCGCTCGCTCTTTTTCGTTCATCCATCTCCCTATCAAAAAGGATCCGGCCGCTGTCCGCCGCTTATTGAATGCCTTCCTTCACCAGCGTCCATTCCTGGCACGGATAACCGGTGTCGCCCCATTGGGTGACGGTCGCTCCGTTCGCGGTGGACATCTGAAACACTTCCAGCAGCTTGCCGCTGTTGCGGTTGATCAGTTTGAAATAGCCGCTGTCCGTGGGATTGATCGACCACTGCTGCGTATGGTGGCCCGTGTCGCCCCACTGGCCGACGGATGCGCCGTCGGCGGTGGAAGCGCCAATGACCTCGAGGAGCTTGCCGCTGTTTTTGTTGACAATCCGGTAATAACCGCTCCCCGCAGGTTGGAAGCTCCAGAGCTGACACGGGTAGCCGGTATCGTCCCATTGGGTGGCGAGGGCGCCGTCCGCCGTGGAATTGCCCGCGATTTCAAGCAACTTGCCGCTGTTGCGGTTTACGATCCAGAATTCCCCGTCGTTCGGAGTTCCGGGCTGGAACACGACGATGGAGTCGATTTCCGCGAAACCGGAAGCGTTGCCCATCAAGACGACATAATTGGCGTGATATTTCTCCCCGTCAACCAAAGGTACCGCTTCTTTGGAGATTTCGGCGCTGGCGTAGAAAGGGTCCCATGTTGCCCACGCGTCGATTTTGCCGCTGAGTAAAGCGGAATGGCCAAGGTCGTTTTCGATTTTTACCCAATTGACTTCAGAGCTTTTGATGTTGGCGCTTTGGAGAACTTTTTGCGGAAAAAAGTACGCTTCACCGTTAGGGGTGGCGATTCTTTTTCCCTTTAAATCGTCGATGCTTTTGATATCCGAATCGGGTCGCACCAAAATGGCGTGGGTTTTGGGACTGCGTTCGGTCAACGCCAGAATGCGAATGGGCAGATCCGAAGCCACGGCCGCCACCGGCGTTCCGCCGATGGCCAAGTCGATGGCGCCGGTAGACAGCGCTTCAATGATGGGAATGAGAGAAAGGAACCTGATAAATTCGATTTTGGGGGCTTTCCCCCCAACCGTTTGCTCGAAGAGCTTCTGATCTTTTAAGACGTAAATGGGAACGTAAGGCGGTTGATACCCGATCCGAATCGTATTCGGTTGCTTCTTGGATTTCGGTGATGACGATACGCTCACTTCTGATGATGAATTGCTGGTGCATGATGCCAGGAATCCGGTCAGGACCAACATGCTTACGACAAAGAGGAGCAAGCGGGCAGGATGGGCTTTCTGCATCATGATGTCTCAAACCTCCCTCGTCTGTAAGCGCGGAATAACCTCGCTTGCGAGCAGCTCTATGGCTTGCAAGGATGCCCGGTGGTCGCTGCCTGCCGCGTGCACTTGGCAAATAAGCTCGTCGAAACCGAACTCGTCTTGCCACTCCAACAATTGTTCGGTCACGGTTTCCGGTGAACCGATGATCATGTTCATTTGTTGCATCAGCTTCTTATATTCCTGTGTATCGGTTCGGCCGTCCCAGTGGCTGCCGCAATCGTATTGCGCGTATCGGGCAAACGTTTCCCGGGTTCGTTCTTCCGCTTCTTCCGTCGTTTCTGCAACAAAGACAAAGCGCAGTAAAGCCACTCGGCCCGGTCCGTTGCGGGAAGCTTCGCGATAGCGTTGGATCCATTCGCGATGGCGCACAGGATCGCCTACCCGCGGGATAAGCAATCCAAAGCCATGCCGGCCTGCCAGTTCTACCGTCGAATCGCTGGCAGCCAACCAGATCAGATCGGCGGCGGGTTGAACCGGGGAAGGTGTGATTTCGACATCTGTGAACTCGTAAAAATTCCCGTTGAAATGAACGATGCCCTCATCAAATGCTTGCCTTAGGATTTCTACCGTTTCCAATGTGCGCTTGGATTTTTCTTCAATTGATATTCCGAATTTCTCGAACTCTTCGGCTTTCATTTTGGCTCCGGAACCGATGCCCAATCTTAACCGTCCGCCGGACAGGACGTCCAGCAGCGCCGCATCTTCGGCCAGTCTCAACGGATTGTAGAATGGGGCTTCGACTACGGCCGTGCCAAGGGCGATTTGTCCTGTCAACCCGCTGAGGCGGGCCAAGCTGACTAATGGCGCCGGTTGACGGCCGTAAACTTTAAAATGGTGTTCTGCGAGATATATGGCATCAAACCCCAGTCGATCCGCCAAAATGGCCTGGCTTTCGATTTCTTGATACAGATCGTTTACGGATGTGTTTGGGGTGATGTCGCAGTTGTAAAATAAAGAGAACCGCATGCTGTTTCCGCCCTCCTTTTGCGCTTAAAGAATAATCGTCGTTGTCCGTTTGAACGCCTGATGCCGTGTTTAGCCGTTGGCTGGCGCATTTGACGCCGCTTCTTTGGTGGAAATGTGCACCAGGGTGCCGACGGTCTGCTGCGGTTTGGTCAACAGATTCAAGATCGGGCAGGCGCGTTCGACGGCTTCATGCAACTCTTGCAAGGTTGCTTCATCGGCGGGCGACGTGATCCGGACCGTGTAATGGATGTTGTACGGGTAAACGGGTATATGTTCATAACCGGGATGGTTTGCCCGCGGGTCAAGCTGGCCGGTGACTTCCACTTCCAAACTGTCCAGCGGTATGCCGCGATCCGAGGCTTGGATGAGAAAGATATGGGTTAGGCAGCTTCCCAGCACACCGAGTTGAATTTCCGGTGACGTCGGGCCAAGATTGTATCCGGCAAAATCCGTATCGCTGTCGCTGATAATTTGGAAATCGCGAATGCGGATACGCCGAACGCCGCTTCTTCCTTCGGCCTTGGCGCGTGCGTTGATGGTGACCGGTTCCGCGCCGTTGGCCACGATTTTTTCCCGTCGTGCAAGCAAAGCTTGCCTTTTTTCGGACAGATATTCCTGTAAACTGCTCATGTTACATCGGTACCTCCTTAAACAGGTTTCCGAAAGCCGTCATGGAGACGTAAAAAGCGGTTTTTCATCAGATGCGACATTGAGACCTGACCGGTGATGGGGACTAAGGAAACGCCATGTCCGTCTTAACCTCCCTTGTATGCAAAAACGCCGGAGGTCCTTGAGGTCCTCCGGCGTTCCGGTCGGAATTCTGGTTTTCATGCAGTTTGACATTTGGTTTTAACTCCAATATAACTTCATCTCAAAGCATTGTAAAGTATTTCTATCGGATTATTAAGGTTTATTGGGGAAAAGGCGGGTTTGCCAGCAGTTTGCTCGTTGCTCCGGCGAAGGCGCCGCTTACATCAACGGGGTTCCGTTCGAGCTCGACGTGCCGGCCAAAATTGCAGTCGGCAGAACGCCGGTTCACGTCAGATCTGTGTCGGAGGCGCCGGGAAAAAGGTTTCTGGTTTGCCGAGACGGGGACCGTATTGGTTTTCACGTACCGGCGCCACAAGACCGATATGCGGGCTGTCCCTTTTGGTTTTGAACGCCTTGCGGGACAGCCCCATTTTGGATTTCGCGATATTTCTCGGCTATAGAACGAGTCCATGCACATGTTTCGGCAAGTCGGGATAATTGCTCAGAGTCCTCTTGCTGACGCGATAATAAGGATCCGCCATGTCGCATCGATGAATAAATTCCGTGAGAACGCCGTGGATTTTTTCATATTCCTCCCTGACAACCGGCTTGAATCGATGGGCCTTCAAATTTCCTTCGTGAAGCCGGATGGCCTCCATGATCCAGTGTTGATATTGTTTCCACGTTTTTCCGATCGGCTCGCCCAACTGGCTTAGCAACTCATAGTTTTCAAACATTCCTGCGGTCGTCCCGCGCTCATCCGTGAGAAATGAAACCGAAATCCCCCTGCGCTTCAAGGCGAACCGGGCATACATTTCCATAGCCCAGCACAACCGGGCTACGGCATCGTCAAACCAGCCCATTCGTGCTTTTCGCTCGGCGTTACGTATCAGGTCATAAGCAAGCAACGGTGTTTCCTCATAAGGCCTGTGCACAAAATAAGGGGGCCAAAACAAATCTTCTTCCGTTTCATTCCTGTTGTGCGTTTCGGGTTTCAGCCATTCCACAATTCCCGCAAGCCGTTCAACATTGTCCTGATAGTTTTTAATTTGCTCAGTCATGTTGAAAAAGAGAGCCAACCCCTGCAATTCCTCCCATGCCGACCGGTAATCGAAACGATCCCAATAATCGAAAGCTTTGACAACCGTTTCGACTTGCCGCCACAATTTTTTGTCCCGTTCGTCCAGATCCATCGCGAGGATATGGCAGACAATCCGGCTCGCCCAGAAATAATTCTGCTCGCGTAATAAACCCTTAAAGATTTTTCTGTAACCCATGTACGCAGCGCTGTTGCTTGTGCCGACCATTGCCTTGGACATGTCGGCTATCCCGCCTTTCATCAAAATGGAAGAACAAAATTTAAAATCTTTGGGCTTTGCAAGCCAGTCGAACTGTTGCGAGAAAAAACTTCGAACGTGGTTTGGAATTTCTCGAAAGGTGTGTGAAGGGGTTGGAAATACAGAGAAGATCATCAGAGGGGTCGAAATGACTGGTAAATATAGAGGGTAATATTTCTATTCGTCAAACTGTTCCTAAAGTCCTTCTTAGGGACTCCAGGTATTGGCTTTGGTTTTTCATTGTTTTACCTGTTTTTGAATCCGTTCTTTTCATTTACAGACACTATTTTCAAAACCCACATAGGTTTGAGTGGAAGCTGATCAAGATAATTTGGTCTTAAAATACGAGCACTAATTCGCTGACAATATGTCGTCAATTTCTTCTGCTATTATGTTTTCCAACCGTCCCCCCGCTGGACGTCACGGGATTTGGCCGCGCATCTCCCGGAGGGCTCCACCTGGGAGCTTATCCTCCGGCGAAACACGCGGCTATCCATATACATCCCGGACTTAAATATTAACCAAAAGGTTTCAATCCACGCCTGTTTGATCAAAATCAAACGGGCGACACGAAAAGGTTGTATCATGATTGAATATTACCGGCAAGGAAGTCTTCTGCCAATGAATCTGCAGACTTATTTTCCCAATCCAAAAATTTCAACAATTTTAACGAATAAGAGATTGACAATTGGTAATAGTCTAATAAAATATGGAAACAGATGGTCTCTTTATTTTAACTAAAAGGAAGTTTTTTCAATGAGATACATAGCCCGCATCAGTGACCATGGTGATGAACAACCTCTGAAAAGCCATTTGCTAGGTGCGGCGGACCTGTCCCGATCCTTCGCCGAAGCATTTCACGCCGGGGAACTGGGATACGCCTCTGGCCTCCTTCACGACCTCGGCAAGTATAAGGAGAAAGTTCAACTGCGCATCAGAGGGCATCCCATCAAAGCATCCCACTCCACGGCCGGAGCCCTCACGATCGGCAAGGATTCGGTGTGGCGGCGAATGTTCGGCATCGCCGCCATTCACCGCCATTTGGCGCAGCTCGTCCAGTTTGCCATCGCCTGTCACCACGGCGGGCTTCGAAACTATGGAACAATAGACGAAGACGGCAGTCTGTGCCGCAGGCTAACGGAAGCCCTCCACGATCCCGAGGAGCAGGAATCGTTGTGGGAGGCGGCCTGGCAAGAAATCGAACTTCCCGAACTGCCCATCCCCGTCAACAGTCCTCTCATCAAAAACCTTACGAAACAACCAAGCAAAGAGGTCTATTGCTGGAAGATCGCTTTCTTGGGCCGCATGCTGTATTCCTGCCTGGTGGACGCCGATACGGTGGACACAAGGAATTTTTGCCACCCGGAGCTGGCCATTGACACGACCCCGTACCCCACCATTGGCGAACTGTCTGAACGATTGGATCGTTATCTGGCTGTCCGTTTCAAAAATGTTTCGGAAACCGTCGTCAACCAATACCGCAAAGCCATCCTTGACACGTGCCGAAGGAGGGCCATCGAGCTTACGCCCCGAATTTTTTCGCTCACCGTTCCTACGGGCGGAGGCAAAACCCTTTCTTCCCTGGCCTTTGCCTTGCGGCACGCGGTCAAGTACGGCCATCGCCGAATCATTTACGTTATCCCGCTTACCTCTATCATTGAGCAAACCGCCAGACAATTCCGAAAAGCCCTCGGCAGGCAAGCGGTATTGGAACATCATACCAACTTTGATTTCAAGGAGGTGGAAGAACATCTCGGCGAAGCCGAAAGCCGTCGCTACAAGCTGAGTACGGAGAATTGGGACGCGCCCGTGATCGTGACGACTTCCGTTCAATTTTTCGAATCGCTCTTCGCCAACAAACGCAGCAAATGCCGGAAACTGCACAACATCGCGCGTTCCGTCATCATCCTCGACGAAGCCCAAAGCCTCCCGCGCGGCTTTCTGGAACCGTGCCTGCGCGCCCTTGAAGAACTTGTGGAAGGCTACGGGTGTTCCGTCGTACTCTGCACCGCCACGCAACCTGCCTGGTCCGCTCTGGGAAGGGAAACCACCGAGATCATGGACAAGCCCGACCCTGCCGAACTTTATGAAGCTTTTCGACGTGTACAAGTGGAAATATTGGGCGATCCGGGGAATGTGACAACGGATGCAACCATTGCGGAACGAATCCTGTCCGAACACCAGGCGCTGTGCATCGTCAACACGCGTCAGCACGCCAGACGCCTTCTGGAATGTTTCGATCCCCGGACCGAAGGTCTCTTTCACCTGAGCGGCCGCATGACGCCCCGGCATCGCATGGCGGTATTGAAAGAGATCCGCAAGGCCCTTTGTTCGGGAAGACCATGCCGGGTCATTTCCACACAACTGATCGAAGCCGGCGTCGACGTCGACTTTCCGGTCGTTTTCCGGGCCATGGCGGGCATCGACTCCATTGCGCAAGCTGCCGGACGGTGCAACCGGGAAGGCAAACTTGCTGCTGGACGTATGGTCGTGTTTCATCCGGAAACCCACGGCATGCCGACGAAAGGCTGGATCAAGGAAACCGCGATCGAAGCCTGGAACAGCATCGTGCATTCAGGAGCGGACGATCCGCTCTCGCCCGTCTGCATCCGCGATTACTTCGAGCGCGCCCATGGCACCCGGGATCCGGAAGCAAGCGCCAAATTGCGGGACGAAGAAGGAATTGTGGGGCTTTTGACCCGCGTTCCGCCGGACATTCCTTACGAGGAGGTGGCCAGACGCTTCAAGCTGATCGATTCCGACATGGAGGCTGTCGTCGTGCCTTGGTGTCCGCCCGGACAGCGTTCGAATCCCGAAGACCCGCTCGATCCGGACGCCCAACGGTTGATCGAGAGTCTGCCGCACGTTCCCCATCCGGCCGTTGTCCTTCGCCAGTTGCAACCCTTTACGGTGCAAATCTACAAGCACGAAAGGATCGGGCTGGAAAAGGCAGGCCTTCTGCGTTGCGTCCAGGGCGTATGGGTCTTGAATGACTTGTCGTATTACGTTCCTGTTGCCGGACTCTTGACACCAGAGGACGACACGACGCCAACCGTCTACATCTTTTAGGAAAAAGGAGGGAAAATCCGACATGGGTTACGGCATCAAGCTGCGTGTGTGGGGTGAATACGCTCTTTTCTCCAGACCCGAAATGAAGGTGGAGCGCGTCAGCTACGACGTGATCACCCCATCCGCCGCGCGCGGCATCCTGGAGGCCATCTTCTGGAAGCCTGCCATCCGGTATGTCGTCGACCGCATCCATGTGATGAAGCCAATCCGGTTTGAAAACATCCGTCGCAATGAAGTGGAATCGAAAGCGTCGAAAAACCGGGTTATCTATGCCTCCCACGTACGTCAGCAGCGGGCATCCCTGTTGCTGAAAGATGTGGAGTACATCATCGAGGCGCATTTTGAAATGACGGACAAGCGCGGACCGGACGACACGCCGGAAAAACACTACAACATGCTGCTGCGGCGGGCGCGCAAAGGGCAGTGTTTTCACAGACCCTATCTGGGTTGCAGGGAATTTCCGGCGCATTTTGAACTGCTCGAAGCGGATGAGGTTCCCCCGAGTCCCGCGCACAAGGGCGAAACCGACCTGGGCTACATGCTTCTCGATATGTCCTACAAGCAGAACGACAAAGGGAAGCTCGAAATCATTCCCCATTTCTTCCGCGCCAAGATGATCAACGGCGTCATCCACATTCCGGCGCGGCCCGCGGGGTGACATTCATGATCCTGCAAGCGCTGTATCGTTACTACGAATTGCTAGAAGAACGGGGAGAAAGTCTGCCCGGCGAAGCATATTCAGAAGCTTACGTTTCGTTTGAAATTCAATTGGACCAAAACGGGCGTGTCCTGGCAATTCTCCCTTACACCAATGAAAAAGGAAGAACAATAAAGAAAAAATATTATGTTCCCAAGCAACCTCACCGTACCAGCAACACTCTTCCTTTCTTTCTGTGCGATAAAGCAGAATATCTGTTTGGAGAAGCAATCGGTATGCGTGAGGCCCGCAGAATTAGCATGCGGGATTTTTGGCTGGATATTTTGGACAAAACCGAATTTGAAACTGAGGAAATACGAGCATTGCGTGCATTTGTGTCCATGGATAGCACAAAACTTAAATCCGACATTGAACACGCTACCCAACCAAATGTGATCGAAAGCTTGAAAAGAGGCGATCTTTGTGTTCTGAAATATGCTCCTAATGGAAAGTTGTTCCATCAAATACCGGAAATAAAATTGGCCTGGGAAACGAAATTTTATTCTGAGAGTGAAGGTCTGGATACGAATCCTCTTTACACCTGTCTGATTACCGGAAAAAGGGTTCCAAAAAATTTGCTTGCCAGAACTCACCCTCAATTCAAAAAAGTTGCAGGTGCCCAGTCATCGGGAGCGTCACTAGTTTCCTTCAACGAAGAAGCTTTCCGCTCATACGGACTGGAACAATCATACAACGCACCAACATCACAGCAGGCAGCGGAAGCGTACGGGCTAGTCCTTAACCGTTTCCTGGCGGATCCCGCACACAAGGTGAGATTGAACGATACCACCGTCGTGTTCTGGACGGAATCGAATGAACCGCGGGAACAGGAATTCCTTGCAAGCCTGTTGCAGGAAGCGCCTGCCGACAACCGGGAGCCGGACCGGGAGGACAGCGTGACCGCGCGCATCCGAAGCGCCATTGTCCGGATTCGCGAAGGACGCACATTCCGCGAAACATTTGCGGATCTGAATCCCGACACCCGTTTCTATGTCCTTGGCCTTTCCCCCAATGCCGCCCGGCTGGCGGTAAGGTTCTGGTACACGGGCAGTCTGGGAGAAATCGGCGAACGGGTCTGGCAGCACTATGCGGACCTTTTGGTCCAAGGCTTGGACCATTCTCCCTCCATCCGGGCATTGCTTCGCGAATTGGCCCTTCAGGGCGATTTGGCCAATCTTCCGCCGCAGCTGGAAGGACAGTTGCTCCGCTCCATATTGCTCGGACAACCTTATCCGCGTTCGGTTTTCGCCCAACTCATGAATCGCATCCGCGCGGATGACGCCAGCCGGAAACTCAACCCACGACGAGCGGCACTGATCAAAGGGTATTTCATCCGGCAGGCGCGACGTCATCAAAATCAGGCGATGGAGGCGAATCTGACCATGACGCTGCATGAAGATTCCACCAGCACGGCCTACCATCTGGGCAGGCTGTTTGCCTGTTTGGAAAAAACGCAGAAAGACGCGCACGAAAATCAACTGAACGCGACCATCACGGACCGTTATTGGGGAGCCGCTTCGGCCACACCGGCACTGGTGTTTCCCCGGCTTCTGCATCTGGCCCGGCATCACATTTCCAAAGACGAGAAATGGGGCCGCCGCAATGATGATCTCATTCAACAAGTTATGAGCAAGCTGCCCACCAGTTTTCCGGCGAGACTGACATTGGAAGAGCAAGGCATGTTTGCTCTCGGTTACTACCACCAACGTCAAGAGTTTTACACATCGAAATCCGACAAACAAAGCCAAAATTGAAAAGAGGAGAGGGATTGATCATGCAAAACGAAGTTCTCAATCAAAGGTACGAATTCGTCCTTCTGTTCGACGTCGAGAACGGAAATCCGAACGGCGACCCGGACGCCGGCAATCTGCCGCGGATTGATGCCGAAACGGGTGTCGGCCTGGTCACGGACGTGTGCCTGAAACGCAAGATTCGAAATTACGTGGAGGTCGCGAAGGCCGGAGAGCCCGGTTATGAAATTTACGTCCGGGAAGGCGCGGTGCTCAACAACCTGAACAAAGAAGCCTTTGAACACCACCCTGACATTGAACTTAAAACCCAAAAAGACAACAAAGAAAAAATGGAAGCCAAAAGAAGAGAAGACCAGCTGAAGCTCACCCGGTGGATGTGCGCAAAATATTACGACATTCGTGCTTTCGGAGCTGTAATGACAACGGAAATCAACTGCGGCCAGGTACGCGGCCCGGTGCAATTGGGATTTGCCAAAAGCATCGACCCCATTTCGCCGATGGAAGCGACTATCACGCGGATGGCGGTCACCAACGAAAAAGACGCCGAGAAAGAACGGACCATGGGTCGCAAGGCCTTCGTACCGTATGGCCTGTATCGGGTGGAAGGCTACGTCTCCGCGCCGCTGGCCCAACAAACCGGATTCAGCAAAGCGGACCTGGAACTGCTCTGGACGGCTCTGGTCCAAATGTTTGAGCATGACCGGTCGGCATCCCGCGGCAAAATGTCCGCCCAGAAGCTCGTCGTGTTCGAACACGAGACCGCTTTGGGCAATGCCCAGGCACACAAGCTGTTCCAGCTCGTTCAGGTCAGAAGAAAGCCGGAGGTCTCCGTCCCCCGCTCGTATCAGGATTACGAAGTGGCCGTGGGTGAAGCCCCGCAAGGGGTCAAGATCATGGAGATCCTCTGAGCCATGTACCGGGATGACGACGATTACCTCATGCTGTCGGGGATTCAGCATTACGCCTTTTGTCCCCGGCAGTGGGCTCTCATCCATATCGAGCAGCAGTGGGCGGAGAATGTACACACGGTGATCGGACATCAAGTCCATGAACGTTCGGACGACGAGTTCGCGGATGAAACCAGGGGCAGGCTTCGGATTGTCCGGGCCATGCCCTTGGTTTCAGATCGTCTTCGCCTCAGGGGCACGGCAGATGTGGTGGAGTTTCACCGGGTAAGCGAAGAAAGCGATCAAACCATACAGCTCGACGGGCGGGACGGCTTCTGGCGAGTCGTCCCCGTCGAATACAAAAAAGGCCGTCCCAAAAAAGACGACCGGGATGAAGTGCAGTTGTGCGCGCAAGCGATTTGCCTGGAAGAGATGTTAAACGTCCGGATCGAATCCGGATTTCTATACTACGCAACGATAAATCGTAGGGAAGAAGTGTATTTTTCCGAATCTCTTCGTGATCGCGTCCACCGCATGGCCGAGGAGATGCATCTGCTTTTTTCCGAAAAACGCACACCGTCTGCAAAATACGGGAAGCATTGCGACTCCTGTTCCCTGTTTGACGTTTGCCAGCCCAAATGGAGTCAATCCGGATTTCGCTCAGCCAAGACTTACGTTCAACAGCTTCTGAACGAAATGGAGGTGTGAAGAAATACGAAAACTTCTCAACACTTTATACGTGACCAAACCTGATGTGTACATCGGAGCGAAGGGAGAAACCCTGGTCGTACGGTCCGAAGAGAAAAAAGAAATCCAAATTCCCATCATTAATCTTGAATCGGTCGTGGTTTTTGGATACCGGGGCATAAGTCCCGAAGCCATGGAACTGTGCGTCGACCACGGGACATCCATCGTTTTTCTTTCCCCAATCGGGAAATTCAAAGCTAGGGTCACCGGAATGACCAAGGGAAACGTATATTTGAGAAAAACCCAATGCCGCTGGAGCGATTCGGAAAGCCACAGCTTGAGATTGGCAAAACGTTTCGTCTTGTCGAAACTCGCGAATGCCAGAGTTTCCCTCATGCGGTCATTGCGCGATCACGGCGAAAAATTGGACCGCCCTCGGTTGGAAGTTGCCTGCAAGGATCTGGCCAATTATGCCTCCATGATAGGAAAATGTGAATCACTGGACGAATTGCGTGGTTTGGAGGGGCTGGCTGCCAGAAAATATTTTTCCGTACTGTCCGAGCAGGTTTTGGTCAACAAGGAATTTTTTCAGATTTCCGGGCGTGTGAAACGGCCGCCAACTGACAGGCTCAATGCACTGCTGTCTTTTTTGTATACCCTGTTGGCATCGGACGTCACGCACGCCTTGGAATCCGTCGGCCTGGATCCCCAGATCGGTTTTCTCCATCGGGATCGTCCTGGCCGGAACAGCCTGGCTCTTGATTTAATGGAAGAGTTTCGCATATTCATGGCAGATCGTCTTGCGTTGTCCTTGATCAATCGCCGTCAACTTCAGCCAGACGATTTTCTTCAAAAAGAAACCGGGGCTTTTATTCTTAAAGAGGATGCCCGAAAAACAGTGTTGACAGAATGGCAGTTGAGAAAACGCGAAGAACTCCGGCATCCGTTTATTGATGAGAAAGTTCCGATTGGCCTGCTTCCATATGTCCAATCCTTGCTACTCGCTCGTCATATGCGCGGTGACCTTGATGATTATCCGCCCTTCGTGGCAAAATGAGGGAAATTGGGCATGATGGTGTTGATCACGTATGATGTCAACACGGCAAGCATAACAGGACAAGCACGACTTCGGAGAGTGGCAAAATGCTGCGAAAACTATGGACAACGCGTGCAAAACTCCGTCTTCGAATGTCTGCTTGATCCGGCTCAGCTTGCCGAACTAAAACATCAGCTCCTAAAAATCATCGACACGTCAAAAGACAGTTTGCGAATCTACTATATGGGTTCCAACTGGCGGGGACGTGTTGAACACATTGGTGCCAACCCAGGATATGATCCGGAAGGCGTGATAATGGTTTAATTGTGCGCGAACCTGCAATAATCATCGAAACCCCATGTCACTCGCGATGCTCATTTGATAATGCATGCAAAGAACACGCTGTAAAAAAGAGGCTTTCATTTTACCCCTAAATCGCTGATTCGCGCATAAGCACAATTCTCTCCTTATCTTTCAAGGTATTTGGGGGACAGAGTCGCCCACCGTACGTGGGCGTGGATTGAAACTGTAGCAAGACCCATATATAAATAAATATTGGTCGTCGCCCACCGTACGTGGGCGTGGATTGAAACAACCCAACGATCGATAGGTTGCAACACGAACGACCGGTCGCCCACCGTACGTGGGCGTGGATTGAAACTGACCATCCACAAATACGACGAGAAACATTTGGCGTCGCCCACCGTACGTGGGCGTGGATTGAAACACCAGCACCACCACGTTGCCGTCTTTGATCGCCTGTCGCCCACCGTACGTGGGCGTGGATTGAAACCCGATCATCGACGAGGCATACGCGATCCTCACAGAGTCGCCCACCGTACGTGGGCGTGGATTGAAACCTCTCCTCCCATTGATATTTGCGAACCATCGGGGGTCGCCCACCGTACGTGGGCGTGGATTGAAACATAGTCACGAAACAAAATCATCTGTGCCATTCCGTCGCCCACCGTACGTGGGCGTGGATTGAAACGCCGACGGATCCGTGTAAATGGTGACTGGTTCGAGGTCGCCCACCGTACGTGGGCGTGGATTGAAACATGTTGTCCTCGGGTATCCATGCGTCATGGATGAACGTCGCCCACCGTACGTGGGCGTGGATTGAAACTTTGTACTGTAGATAATAACCAACGTGTCGCAGGGTGTCGCCCACCGTACGTGGGCGTGGATTGAAACTTTGGAATCTCCAGATATGCGTAACGGTATTGCCGTCGCCCACCGTACGTGGGCGTGGATTGAAACACACCGGCGCCGATCCGGAACGGGCGACCAACACGGGTCGCCCACCGTACGTGGGCGTGGATTGAAACACCCAGCGTTCCTCCCCTCGCATCTGTACCATTTGAGTCGCCCACCGTACGTGGGCGTGGATTGAAACATACGCGGTCGATCTTGACACGCCGATCTGCTGGGGTCGCCCACCGTACGTGGGCGTGGATTGAAACCCAGGCGCCAGAAATGGCGTCCACCGTCTTCTGCCAGTCGCCCACCGTACGTGGGCGTGGATTGAAACACAATCCCTGGGTCCGTGCGGCGGGTGATGCGGCCGTCGCCCACCGTACGTGGGCGTGGATTGAAACAAAGTTACAAGTCAAAGTTACAAAGTTACAGGCTGTCGCCCACCGTACGTGGGCGTGGATTGAAACGCCGTCCGCGGGATGGTGCTCGGACCCCTTCCCTGGTCGCCCACCGTACGTGGGCGTGGATTGAAACTTCTTCGTTCACGTTGCAGATGTGCAAAACGAGCTGTCGCCCACCGTACGTGGGCGTGGATTGAAACATGACCGATGATGTGCTGCGCCGGATCGACAGCCTGTCGCCCACCGTACGTGGGCGTGGATTGAAACGTCTGCTCATACCAGGCTGGCGTCCGGCGCGGGGGGTCGCCCACCGTACGTGGGCGTGGATTGAAACTGGCACGCGAACGTCAGCTTGCCGACGAAGCGGCGTGTCGCCCACCGTACGTGGGCGTGGATTGAAACACGTCCGGTATCGTCTTTCAGGCCGGTATATTGCGTCGCCCACCGTACGTGGGCGTGGATTGAAACACGAACGCCGGAATCGCACAGCTGGAAGCGGCTACGTCGCCCACCGTACGTGGGCGTGGATTGAAACTTTCGTGCAGTTGCGCGACGCCGGCGATCCGGTGGAAGTCGCCCACCGTACGTGGGCGTGGATTGAAACTGGCCGTCCCAAAGGCTGAACAATGCGCGTTGCTCGTCGCCCACCGTACGTGGGCGTGGATTGAAACCAACATGCGCTCATATTCCGGAGTGGGCGGAGAAAGTCGCCCACCGTACGTGGGCGTGGATTGAAACTCCGGCCCACGCGTGGGAAAGGGAATCGATGATGTCGCCCACCGTACGTGGGCGTGGATTGAAACTCTTGCAGGCTGGTTATCGCCACCCGGAACATACCCGTCGCCCACCGTACGTGGGCGTGGATTGAAACATGAAATCCGTGCTCGAAGCTTACGAGCGGTACGAGTCGCCCACCGTACGTGGGCGTGGATTGAAACCACCTTGCCGGCGGTGTAGTGCGCGGAGTGGTTCAGTCGCCCACCGTACGTGGGCGTGGATTGAAACCTGCTCAATCGGTGGTCACAATGGCAAGGCGACGTCGCCCACCGTACGTGGGCGTGGATTGAAACTTTTCGAAGTCGAGCACCAGTTCTTCCGTCAGCGGGTCGCCCACCGTACGTGGGCGTGGATTGAAACAACTTATAATCGGCAGGGAAATCATCAATCAATAGTCGCCCACCGTACGTGGGCGTGGATTGAAACATGTCTAGGAGTCCTTGCAAATTCACGACGGGAGTCGCCCACCGTACGTGGGCGTGGATTGAAACTTTTAGCCAGGACAACCTGGGGACTCTTTGGCAGGTCGCCCACCGTACGTGGGCGTGGATTGAAACGATGGCAGGAAATGAGGATGTCTGTTTTGTCTCGTCGCCCACCGTACGTGGGCGTGGATTGAAACCGTTTCAGCCGGAAACATACTCTATGCGATCACTGGTCGCCCACCGTACGTGGGCGTGGATTGAAACTCGAGCGCGATTAATGATGCCATTCATGAGTTTGGAGTCGCCCACCGTACGTGGGCGTGGATTGAAACAGATCGATGTCGTCCCAAGTGAGCGCCAGCGCCTGTCGCCCACCGTACGTGGGCGTGGATTGAAACATGTACTCCCGCACTACATTGATCCGGAGCCATTTGTCGCCCACCGTACGTGGGCGTGGATTGAAACGTAGCCATCGACGGCGAAGCAAAAACACCCTCCAGGTCGCCCACCGTACGTGGGCGTGGATTGAAACTATTTTCGCGGCCCGCATTTCGCGTTCGAGCTTGGTCGCCCACCGTACGTGGGCGTGGATTGAAACATCGCGGTCCGCCGGCTCACATCCAGCCGCAACGCGTCGCCCACCGTACGTGGGCGTGGATTGAAACAACGTGTGGACATCGGCCTGATCGTGGCGGTGCCGGTCGCCCACCGTACGTGGGCGTGGATTGAAACCGCAACCAGCGCATCCAACTCCCGCCCCGGCTTCGTCGCCCACCGTACGTGGGCGTGGATTGAAACCTTTGCTAGCTCTGCAAATCCGGGATTAAGCTGTTGTCGCCAACCGTACGTGGGCGTGGATTGAAACCCGCCCGATGTTGAAGGCTTCGGCGTAGTGGACCTCTGTCAATAGATTGGACACATGGAATCGAGAAAATTACGCAACATAATCGTACATTTGTTCGCATTGAATGGGTGTGAGATACCCGATCGCCGAATGGAC
>ERZ795043.499-NODE-499-length-31482-cov-16.300697_pt1 | contig 31482 bp, 16 predicted proteins | sample MGYA00375127_ERZ795043 | MGnify/ENA primary metagenome ERZ795043 (study PRJEB30172, sample SAMN05518447) | compost metagenome | isolation source: Feedstock adapted compost from Newby Island compost facility, Milpitas, CA | place: USA:Newby Island compost facility... | reverse complement strand
TCCCGACGGTGAAGTCGCCGAACCCGGAAGAGCGGGAAGCGTTCGCGATGGCGATTGAGCAGGCGAAGCGGGAAGGCGCCGACCTCATCATCGGCACCGACCCGGACTGCGACCGGATGGGCGCCGTCGTGAAGAACGAGCGCGGCGAGTATGTCGTGCTGACCGGCAACCAGTCCGGCGCCATTCTGGTGCACTATCTGCTCACGGCGCTGCGCGAAGCAGGCCGGCTGCCCGACAACGGAGCCGTCGTGAAGACGATCGTCACGAGCGAGATGGGGGCCGACATCGCCCGCAGCTTCGGCGTCCGCGTCGACAACACGCTCACCGGGTTCAAGTACATCGGAGAGCGGATGACGCGCTACGAGCAGACAGGCGAAGCGACGTTCCTGTTCGGCTATGAGGAAAGCTACGGCTATCTCGCGGGGCACTATGCACGGGACAAAGACGCGGTCGTCGCCTCGCTGCTGATCGCCGAGGCGGCCGCCTGGTACAAGCGGCAGGGCAAGACGCTGTACGATGTGCTGCTCGAACTGTATGAGACCTACGGGTATTATTTCGAAAGTCTGGAATCGCGCACGTTGAAAGGGCTGGACGGCGTCCGGAAGATTCAGGGCATCATGGAGGACTGGCGGACGGCGCCGCCCGCGGAAGTCGCCGGAGTCAAGGTGGAGCGGGTGCTCGACTATCTTCCGGGACTGGACGGCCTGCCGCCGGAGAACGTGCTGAAGTTCATGCTGGCGGACGGTTCCTGGTTCTGCCTGCGTCCGTCGGGCACGGAGCCGAAGATCAAAGTCTATTTCGCCGTGCGCAGAAGCAAGCGGGAAGAAGCGGAGGCGGCGCTCGCCCGCCTGACCGCCGAAGTGATGGCGCGGGTGGACAATCGAAGTTAAGGAGTGGACACTTTGCCACAAGCCTATCGATTCTGGAACCGGGCGGCGCGCCGGCTGCTCCTGGTGCTGACGGCGCTGGGCGTGCTTGCGGCGCTGCCGCTCGGTTTCGTTCGTCATCAGATGGAGCAGAAGTCGAAAACGGTCGAGTTCGTCTTCGATTACCGCGATCTGCTGCTGGTCGCTTCCTATCAGGCGCATCCGCAGCAGTTCATGGAAGAGAAGCTGGCGCAGCTCAAGGAGGCCGGCGTGACGACGCTGGCCGTGTTCGAAGGGTCGCTGGACGATTTCGCCCGGGCGGGACGGATCACCGTCTACAACTCCATGCAGGCCGCTTTGCTGCAGGGAGAGCCCGCTCCGGCGGATGAGAACTACACGTATGTGCTGTTTGCGGACGAGAAGGCTGCCGAGGCGCTCGAACCGTTGTTCCGGCGGGCGTTCGAGGCTAGCGGAAACGCGGTCCGGACCTGGTCTTTCGGCGGCAAGCCCGGCCTTGTGCTGGAGACGTCGGTCGAGGATGCGCAGCTTCGGCCGATGGAGCCGGACCCGCTGACGCTGGAAGAGCTCGCGGCTGCCGGTTTCCGCCTGCTGCCGCGTCTTACGGACCGGATTCGTCCTTACGATCCGGACCTGATGGACGAAATGCTCGGCCGGTTCGCCGAGCTCGGCGTGGAGCGTCTGTTGTTCGAGGGCACCGAGGCGACAGGCTTCGGCGACCAGGCGCAGATGCAGAGCCTGGATCATTTCGCGTCGCTGCTGAACAAGTACGGTTTCGGGCTTGCGGCGATCGAGAACATGCGCACGCCGCAGGCAGGCTTCGCGACGCTGGCTTTCGAGACGGATTACGATGTCGTGCGGCTGTACTCGCTGTCCGAGAACGACGCGTCCACGATGAGTCCCGCCGCCATCGCCGACCGCTTCCTGCTGGCGGCGAAGGACCGGAACATCCGGATGTTCTATCTGAACGCCGCGCCGATGCGCAGCGCGTCGAAACCGACGATTACCGATCCGCTGGACAACCTGGTCGCGGCGCTGGACGGCCGGGACGGCGAGGAAGGGGCCGTCGCGAAGCTGGAACGGTTCGGCTTCAAGGCGGGCTTCGCCGAGCCGTTTGATTACCGGTATGAAGGGTGGCAGAAGGTTCTGCGCGCGGTCGTCGCGCTGGGAGCGATCGCGATCATCGCGCTGCTCCTCGATGCGTTCCTGCGCGGCTTCGGGCTGATCGCATTCGTTATCGGTCTTGTCGGCAGCGCCGGCCTGTTCGTGCTCAGCCCGTCGCTGCTGGAGCAGGCGCTGGCGCTCGGCGCGTCGGTGGCGGCGCCGACGCTGGCCGTCATCTGGGCGCTCGGACGCGTGCGCGCGCATACCGAAGGCGACCGGCGGCCGGTCGGCGGGTTCGGCGATGCCGACCCGGCTGGCGCGGACGATGAGCGGCTGTTCGGCGGCCGGTGGCTGTTCGACGGCCACCCGGCGGGCAGGCGGCTTGTTTCGGCTGTTTTCCTGTTCGCGGTGACGTCGCTGCTGTCGCTCTGCGGCACGGCGTTCGTCTTCGGCCTGCTGACGAATGTGACGTACAGCCTGGTGCTGCAGCAGTTCCGCGGCGTCAGCGTGCTGCATGCGGCGCCGATCTTCCTCGTCGCGCTGTACGTGTTCCTGTACACCGGGCGGTCCGTATCCGGGCAGCTGCGCAAGCTGCTGCGGCTCAAGGTGACGGTGCTCGGCGTCGTTGTCGCGGCCGTGCTGGCGGGCGTCGGCTACTATTATATGACGCGCACGGGCAACTCCGGCCAGGTGACGTCCATCGAGCTCGCGTTCCGGAATTTCCTCGAGTCGACGTTCGGCGTCCGGCCGCGCACGAAGGAGTTTCTGCTGGCGCATCCGCTGTTCGTCCTCGGTCTGTTCTTGTCGTTCCGCTATCGGGCGGCATGGGTATTGATGATCGCCGGCGTTCTCGGGCAGCTGTCGATGGTGGACACGTTCGCGCATATCCATTCGCCGATTCTGCTGTCGCTGATCCGCTGTCTGCTCGGTCTGGGACTCGGCCTCATCATCGGGCTCATCCTGATCGCCCTGTGGCAGCTCGGGGAAGGAGCGTGGCGGCGATGGGCGCTCTCCGCGAAGGGCAAGCGGCGTTCCGCGTAGCGATCTCGGGCTATTACGGGTTTCGCAACAGCGGGGATGAAGCGGTGCTTCGTTCGATCGTGACGGCGCTCCGGGAGGAAGCCTGGGCGGCCGGTGTGGAGATTGAGCCGGTTGTCCTGTCCGGCGATCCGGCCTGGACGCAGTCGGCGCACGGCGTCGAGGCCGCGCACCGGATGCGGCCCGCCGAGGTGCTGCGGACGCTGCGCGGCTGCGACGCGCTGATCAGCGGCGGCGGCAGCCTGCTGCAGGACGCGACGAGCGCGAAGACGATCCCCTATTACACGGGGATCGTCGGGCTGGCCCGGCTGCTGGGCAAGCCGGTGTTCGTCTACGCCCAGGGGATCGGGCCGGTCAAGCGGGCGTGGCTGCGCCCGCTGGTGCGCGCGGCGATGAACGCATCCCGCATCGTGACGGTACGGGATGAGGAGAGCGCCGCGCTGCTCGCGCGCTTCGGCGTGGCGCGCGAGCGGATCGGGGTGGTGCCCGATCCGGTGATGGGGCTGCCGCTGCCGGCGGAAGCGGAGGTGCTCGCCGGGGATGATTTGGGCGGCCAAGGCCCGGGCAATGGCGGCTCCGCGCCGGTGGTCGGCGTGTCGGTGCGCCGCTGGCGGCCCGACGGCGCCGACCTGGCGCGGGTCGCGGAGGCGCTGGCCGCCCTTGTCCGCCGGCGCGCCGTGCGGCTGCGCTTCCTGCCGCTGCACACGCCGGATGACGCGGAGGCGTCGCGTGCCGTGATGGATCGGCTGGCCGCGCTGGGCGCGGGGGACGCCGCCGAGCTCGCCGAGCCCGGCGACGATCCGCAGCGGATGCTGCTCGAGGTCGGGCGCTGCAGCCTGATCTTCGGCATGCGGCTGCACGCGCTCATCTACGCCGCGAACCGCGGCGTGCCGATGCTCGGTCTGTCCTACGATCCGAAGATCGATCATTTTCTCGCCCGGCTCGGTCTTGCGCCGATCGGGACGACGGAAGCGCTCGATGCGGAGGCGTTCGCTTCCGCGGCTGACGGCCTGCTGACGCCGGAAGGCGCGGAGGCCTGGCGGGAGCGGTACGGTTCCGCGATCGAAGCGCTGCGCCGGGAAGCGCGCCGGCCGGCGCAGCTTGTCGTGGAGACGCTGCGCGGCATGGCATAAGGGGTGACGACATGAGCCAGAAGCCCGATTATCCGGCGGTGCCGATTTTCGGCCTGCCGTTCTCGAAGATGAATATGGCGGAGACGGTGGAATATCTCGCGCGGGCGGTCGAAGCGCGGCGTCCGACGCAGGTGATCACCGGGAACCCGATCATGGTGATGGCGGCGCTTGAGCGGCCCGATTATTACCGCGTCATGGAGCAGGCGGAACTGATCGTGCCGGACGGCGCCGGCATCGTCTGGGCGTCCCGCTTCGCCGGCAATCCGGTGCCGGAGCGCGTCGCCGGGTTCGACCTGCTGCACGAACTGATGCGGGAGGGCGAGCGGCGGCGCTGGTCGGCGTATCTGCTCGGCGCGCGCCAGGAAGTCGTCGAGGAAGTCGCGCGGCGTCTGCAGGAGCGCTACCCGCTGGTCCGGATCGCCGGCTGGCGGAACGGCTATTTCGGGCCGGAGGATGACGCCGGCGTTGTCGCCGCGATCCGGGAAGCCGCGCCGGATCTCCTGTTCGTCGCGCGTGACGCGCTGACGACGCAGGAACCGTGGATCGCGCGCTACAAGCATGAGCTCGGCGTGCCCGTCATGATGGGGGTCGGGGGCAGTTTCGACGTGATCGCGGGACGGACGAAGCGGGCGCCGGTTTTTTTTCAGAAGCTCGGGCTGGAATGGCTGTACCGGCTGCTTTGCCAGCCTTCTCGCGCGGGCCGGATGGCCGCGCTGCCGCGTTTTGTGCTGAAAGTGCTGCGCGCGGGCCGGAAACTCGGGGAGCGGCCGGCCTCGGTGCGCGAGACGGAAATGAAGAAAATTTAAGCTGCATGATCAAATCGGCCCGACTTTCGCTTGATTCGGTGGGTGCAGCCGTTTTGCCTGTGAAAATCGGCTGAAAACGAGGATGGATTTTCATTCCCAAGAGGCGTATAATGCTGTTCGTTATGGTTTTGCCGCAACCCGTGAGCGCGGGCAAGCGGCAAATCCGGTTGCAACGCAGCAATGCTTGTACGGGAGAGTGTGATGATGCCCACGGGCGTTTACCTCGTTATCGGATTTATCATCGCTGCAACGATGTCGCTGCTTCTGACGCCGGCGGTCAAGGCGCTTGCGTTCAAGATCGGCGCCGTCGACAAGCCGAATGCACGCAAGGTACATACGCGCATTATGCCGCGGCTTGGAGGACTGGCGATCTACGCCGCGTTCGCCATAGGGCTTTTCGCCCTTCTGCCGTTCCTGCCGGATGCGATGCTGAGCGGATATGACAAGCGATTCATCGCGGCGCTCCTCTCGGGCGGCACGATCATCGTGCTGATCGGCGCGCTCGACGACCGGTTCGAACTGTCGGCAAAGGTGAAGCTGCTGGGGCAGATCGCGGCCGCCTGCGTCGTCGTGTTCGGTTTCGGCATCCGCATCAGTCTGCTCAACATCCCGTTCGGCGAGACGATTGAGCCGGTGGCGGAATGGCTGGCGATTCCGCTGACGATTCTGTGGATCGTCGGGTGCACGAACGCGATCAATCTGATCGACGGACTGGACGGCCTTGCGGCCGGCGTCTCCGGCATCGCGATCGCGACGATTCTCGTCATGGCCGTCATCATGGGCTCCGAGCCGGTCATGCTGCTCAGCGCGCCGCTGCTCGGGGGCATTGTCGGATTCCTGCGGTACAATTTCCATCCTGCAAAGATTTTCATGGGCGACTCGGGCTCGCTGTTCCTCGGCTTCAGCCTGGCGACGCTGTCGATGCTCGGGTTCAAGCAGGTGACGATCGTTTCGTTCGTGACGCCGCTGCTCATCATCGGCGTGCCGCTGTCGGACACGTTCTTCGCCATCGTCCGGCGGGTGGTGAACAAGCGGCCGATCTTCGCGCCGGACAAAGGCCACCTGCACCATTGCCTGCGCGAGCTCGGCTTCAGCCACCGCGGCACGGTGCTGATCATCTGGGGCATCGCCGCGTTCTTCGGCGCGACCGCGATCTTCATGTCGACCGTCGTGCCGTCGTCGTCGGCGAACTGGGTGACGTTCGTCGTCATCGCGGTGCTCGTGTTCATTCTGCAGATCGGCGCGGAACTGATCGGGATCGTGGACAAATCGCGCCGTCCGGTGCTCAACCTGCTGGCCCGTCTGCGGATGAAGGCGGGAATTTCGACGCGGTCGAAGTGAATGTTGTGACGGAGCGTTTTCCGGAGCCGGACGGCTCCGGTTTTTTTGTTGCGCGGAGATCCGTTGCCGGCCCGGGATGATGTTTTGGCAAAAAAGGGCCTTTCGAACCTTCAAATCCGCGGACGAGATTCCGATATTTACGTTATCGGCTCAAGCGGATTCATACGGAGAAGGAGAGATCGTCCAATGAAGAGGATAAGGAAGTCGCTGATCTGGTTCTTGACCGCGATGCTGGTCTTTTCGATCCTGCCGACGGGACCGGCGCAGCGCGCATCGGCCGCAGTAGCGGCAACCTATTTCATACCGGATAATATGACGATCCGCAATTCGGCGCTGCTTACGCTCGACGGCGCGGGCGGAACGACGATGATTTCGCGGGACAACGTCTATTTGACGATGACCCCCACGCTGACGATTGCCGGCACGTTCGCCTACATCTCGGAAAATTCGATGGCGGTGGAAGTGCAGCAGCTGACGTACCAGAACAACCGCTGGGTGCCGGTGGAGAATCGCATCGTCACCGGAACGGTGCTGCGCGAGAACGGCACGACGAACCGCTTCATCGCCAGCAACCTGACGCTGTTCCCGGGCTTCAACATGATCACGTTCAGCGGCATGCAGGGCAGCGTCGAACGTTCCGACACGTTCTACGTATTGTATGACCAGGTGCCCTATATCGAGAGCATCGTCATCCTGGGCGGCGGCCCGGGCCAGATCAACCTCAATGAAGGCTCGCAGGCCGTTGTGACGAATCAAAACATTACCTTGCAGGGACAAGTGCAGAATGCCACGAAGGTGACGGTCTCGGTCAACGGCGGAACCGAGATCACGACGTCGCTGCTGGACAACGGCATGTTCTATTCTCCGGCGCTGACGCTCAAGCCGGGGTTGAACGCCCTCGTCTTCAAGGTATCGAACAATTCCGACTCGATTCAGGTCCAGCGTGCGATCTACTATTTCAAGACGGATGAACCGTTCACGGAACTGTGGCTCAACGTCGGGTCCAATCAATATGATGTTTACAATAACACCCCTGTCGTCACGGACGGCGGCGCGACGACGGGTACGTTGACGGCGCAGCTCCTGGTGCCGTACAATTCGAAAACGTTCGCCGAAAATGCGACGTTCCAGTTCGACGGCGGAACCGCACATGCGATTCAGACCGCCGACGTCGCCGAGGAAATCGTCATTCCCGGACCGGACGGGGTAACGCCGGCCTATCGTCTCGTCACCTTCACGACGTCGCAAAGCTTTACGCTCAATGACGGGCTGAACGAAGTCGTGCTGACGGTGACGTACGACGGGTCGTACACCGTGTCGAAGCGGGCGCGCTTCAGCTTCCTGCCGGGCCGCACGGTCATTCAGAACATGTACCTGCTCCCGGACTTTGACCCGGCGGTCAACAACAACGTAAGCAATCAGACGAAGACGCCGCTCAACGGCGTGCAGGTAAACAGCGCCGACTTCTATATCCTGGTGAAGGCGGACCGTGAACCCGTATCCGACCTGGTGGGCGTCTACCTGCCGCTCGGCACGACCGCGTTGGATTTGGATCTCGTCAACGCTGCTACCGGCCTTGCGGCCGACGGTACGGAAGAGGTGTACAAAGTCACCGGCTTCCTGAACGGCCAGCATCAGCTCCGGTTCTACTATGAGAACTCTGAAGACGCGCCTTACACGGTCAACGTGTCGTATGTGTCGAAGAGCTATATTTATATCTCGAACCTGTACGACGGACAGGTCTACGAATTCGACTCGCGCATTCAAACGAACGAATTGACCATCGAAGGCGAGTACATCGGCTTTGAGAACCTGGATACCTGGGAATATTTCGTCAACGGCATTGTTCCGGGTGCGGGTGACGGGGACGATATCGAACTTGACATTGACCCCGGCGCGAACGATTACGCGTTTTCCCTTACGTTGAATATCAGACCGGAAGGACCGATCGTATTCGGTGAGAACCGCATCCTCTTCATCGGTACGACGTATGACGGAACCGGCAATCGGCGCGAAATCCGCAAGGAACTGCGCATTTACATCATCGATACGAACGTATCGACGATTTCCAAGTTTCATCCGGTCGCCGTTCCGACCGGCACCCGGACGCCCTTGCCGCAGTTCGATGTGAACAACGGATTCGATCCGGACATCGTGGAGGAAGTGTTCCGGATCTCGTCCGATTTCGCGTACAACAATGAACGCTATTTGACGAGCGAGACGAAATATGACCTGGTGATCCGCGGCAGCGGCGCCACGATCATGAACCTGAAACTCGGATCGGATTCGTTCCTTTATCTGCCGATTGACCCGCCGCCGGCTACGGGAAATTATCCGTATAAGTTGAATCAATCGTTCACTTACGGCGGGAAAACCTACTATTACGATTTTTCCGGCAGCCAGGATGATTTCATCGTTCGGATTCATGATCTCGTGTTCGAAGAGCCGGGATCGCATGTCTATTACCTGGAACTGATCAACGAGACGGGCGCCCGTTCGACGCAGCGGCTGGAAATTGTGCGCGAACTGTCGGCGTACCGCCTGTTGGCGCCGCAACCGACGGTCGGCAACCAGATCATCGTCAACAAGAACTTCGTCCGCTTCGACATCGAGGCCGAAGGCGCGACCAGCGTGAAAATCGACGGCAACGAGGCGATCAAACGGACGGACAAGGAAAACCGGTTCTATTATGACTATTCCGGCCTCAAGGCGGACAAATGGACGAACATCAAGATCGAAATTGTCCGTCCGAGCGGGTCCATCCGGGATACGATCAGCGTGTACTACACGAGCGCGGTCAAGATCGACTCTCAATACATGGAGCCGCTCAAGAACAAGCACTCGGTGTTCAGCAAGAAGCTGGAACTGTCGTTCCCGCGCGGCACGGTGCTGATGTCGGCGATGCCGAATGCGAACGGAGTCTTCAAGTACTACACCGATACCAAGCTCCTGTTCGGCATCGCGGATCCGAAAGACGGGGTTGTCGAGCGGCGGAACGATTACGGGTTCGTCATCAACACCGCCGACTCGGATGTGCAGTTGAAAGATTACCTGGTGGCGCGCTTCAACAGCACGGTCAATACGTCGAACTTCACCCGCATCTCCGACATTTACTGGATCAGCGGCGGCGTGGGTGAACTCGGCAACCGCGGCGATTCCGGCTACAAGCCCGCGACCAACGGATTGCCGCCGTACTCGGTGGAAGGCAACTTCGTGGAGTTCGAGCCGGAGCGCAAGGTCGTGCCTTCGCAGCGCGGCTCGCTGACGATCACGTTCGACGAGAATGTCGTCGAAGATGTCGCGTACACCGTCACCGTCTTCCGTTACACGGACAGCGGGGTCTGGGAAAACATCGGCGGCGAGGTGGATGCGAAGAAGAACACGATCACCGTGCCGTTCGACGAGTTTGGCTACTACATGGTGGCGAAGCTCAAGACCGGCTACAGCGACATTACCAACCATCCGTGGGCGCGGAACATCCTGAACGGGCTTTACGCCAAAGGTATCATGACCAACCTGCGCTTCGATGAATTCGGAGCGGACGACCGCACCACGCGCGGCGAATTCGTCACGCTGCTGGTCAAGGGGCTGAACTTGCCGCTCAACTACGACGACAACAACTCGTTCTTCGACATCCTGCCCGGCACGCGGACGACGACGTGGAGCTACGAGTACATCGAGACGGCGGCCCGCGCGGGCATCGTGCAAGGCCGATCCGTCGGCTACTTCGGCTCCGAGCTGCCGATCACGCGCGAGGAAGTGGCGATCATGATCGCCCGCGCACTCGAGTTGAAGCTGGCGGCGAACGATGCCAAGCTGGCGCAGTCGCTGGCCAAACTGTATCTCGACTCGTCGCAGATCGATTACTACGCGCGCCCGGCGGTCGAAGCCGTCAGCAAGGCGAAGATCATGACGGGCAGCGCGGTGACGGTCCCGGGTTCGGACAAGCCGGGTTACAACTTCAACCCGAAATCGAACCTGACCCGTGCGGAGGCCGGCGCGATCGTCGTGCGGATGCTGCAGAAGCACTCGAATATTTTCCCGAAGACGCTCACCTGATATGGGATGAAAGAACCAGGGCCGATGCAGGCGGCCCTGGTTCGTCCGTTATGGAATCGACATGCCGTTTGCCCGGCGCTTCAAGCAAAAACCGCATCCATTGGAATATTGTTAATCTCGACGCCGGTTCGGCAGGAAGCTATACTTTTAAGCGTGCAGCCCCTCCATCAACGGAGCCGGTTCACGGATCAGAAAAAAATATTCTGCATGAAACGCAATTCATCGCAACTTTTTCGAGATGCCTGCGTCTAAATACATGACTTTCGGGAATCACGGAATTTGCAGAGCATCGCAGGCTGCCGGTTCCGAACTGCCTCTTTACGGTTATTGTCTAAGCATTGTATAATGTTGTAGTGTCGTATATGAAGCTACCAAGATTTTCTTCCAACGGTTACGAGTTTCTGCGACATGATCTTACATTTTCGTATGAGACTTGACGCAGACATCATTTAATACGAATTCGCGCTCAACTCTGGGAAGGGGGTGAATCGGCAGATGAGGAAGAGCCATCCACAACACTCTCAACATCCGAAGCAGTTCAGAGGAGGAGAAAAAAAGGTTATGAAGAAAAGTTTGTCCCTGCTCGTGGCCATTGCTATGGTCTTCTCGATGTTCGCGACCGTAGCAGCCGCAGCAACCGACACTCAATCCAAGTACAACGAGCTCAAGGAAGCGGGTGTCTTCAGAGGTACGGGTGACGGTTCCGCCGCACTCGAGAACGAAATGACCCGCGCCGAGTTCGCTGGCATCATCGCTCGTCTGACTGGCGTAACGTCCAGCGGCACGGCGAAGTTCAATGACGTTCCGAGCTCCCACTGGGCGTCGAAGGACATCGCCGCTGTTGCGGAAGCCGGTTACATGGAAGGCACCGGCAACAACAACTTTGCACCGTCGAAGAATGTGACGCTGCAAGAGCTGATCAAAGTTGCCGTAACGATCGTCGGTCTTGAAATCGACGAAGATGCTACGGTTGACGGCAAAGCCGGCGCTTGGGCGCAACCGTACATCGCAGCTGCAATCGCGGCCGGCCTCATTCAACCGCTCGGCGACTACACCGTTAACGCAACGCGCGGTGACCTGGTAGACGTTACGTATGAAGTTTACCAAGTTCTCCAAAACATCGCGAAGGTTACGGGCTATGAAGTCGTCAGCGCAACGAAAGTTGTCGTATCGTTCTCGGACGGCGGCAAAGTTGAAGTTGAACTCGACGAGCCGTTGAAGCTGGGCAAGAACACGATTACGGTTACGTACAACGATCGCGAGTATAAAGTTGAAGTTGAATTCGAAGCTACGGCCGCTACGGCCAAGCAAGTCGGCGCGAAGACGATCGAAGTTGCGTTCAACAAAGCAATTGACGATTCGAAAGTCAAATTTGCTGTGAAGAACGGCATCATTTCGCGCGACGTTGCGAAAGTTACGGTATCCGACGACAAGAAGAAAGCCATTGTTGAACTGACGACGCGCCTGCAAAACGGCGATTCGGTTGTCACGATCAGCGGCATTGAAGCAAACAACATCGAAGCCAAGTTCCAGGCTGAAGATGAGCGTGTAACGGAACTGAAGTTCAAGAGTGACAAGATCGCTCTGCAATCGCTGACGGACTTCACGAAAGCGAAAGTCGGTTTCCAAGTTCTGAACCAATTTGGTGAAGAAACGACGCTCGCTTATTCGCCGAACTTCGTCGTCAGCAAGGCTGGCGCAACCGCTAGCGCTGCAAACGGCGTTCTGACGGTTACGGCAACGAACACGAACCCGTTCTATCTGAATGAGCCGGTTATGATCACGGGTTACCTGTCCGTGAGCACGTATGTCGTAACGTTCTCCGAGACGCTGTCCGTCGGTCAACCTTCGACGATCGACAGCATCGAGTTCAAAGGCGTATATCATGACGACAACAAGCAACTGAACACGTCTTCGAAGTTTGAGGACTTCTATGTCCTGATCGAAGCGAAAGACCAGTATGGCAACAAGCTGAAAGCAACGGACGTTCAAAACGGCGTGCTGTATTCCGTAACGAATCCGATGATCTTCCAAATCAAAGGAATCGTTGACAACAAAGGTCCGAACAAAGACCAGGTTGCCATCCAACTGGCAGATCCGGTCTACGCCCTCGGATATGACGGCACGAACACGATCCGCATCCAGTCGTACAGCGGCAAGACCTTCACGTATGACGTGCAAGTGCCGAAAGCTGCGACGGTAGCGAAGATCGCGCTGAGCGCTCCGAACCAAGTGGTTGCAAGCAACGACGATTCGGTCAAGATTCCGTTTGTTGCTGAAGACCAAAACGGCAATCGCATCACGAAGTACAGCGAGCTCAAAGACAAGCTCGAAGTTCTGCCGTCCCCGCTGGCAGGCAGCAGCTTTGCGCTGAAGGAAGACTACGTAACGAAGGAAGCTTATCTTGAATTTACGCTTCCGAACAACCTGAACGTTCAGTATGCTCTTCCGGTTTACCTGTCGGTTAGAATCAAGAACAGCGCAGAAGTAGCGTCGGTTCAATTCAACATCGAGAAGGCATGGACGCCTGAATCGATCTCCGGCCTGAAAGATGTTGCTTCCGACCTTGCGGTAAATGCGACGGTTTCCATTGAGCCGAAGCATGTCGTTGTGAAAGACAACTATGGCCGCGACAAGGAACTGAAGAATCTGTTCCCGAACTACAAGGTTGTCATTGATCCGGTAGACGGTGCTTGGGATGTCATTCAACCGACGACCGATACTGAACTGACCGCTGACGGCGACAAGATCACGTTTGCAGGCAAAGTAAAAGGCGGCGAACGTGTGAAAGTTCAACTTGTCAGCACGGCGGACAACAAAGTTGTCTACTCGTACGAAGGCTTCATCTTCAACGTCGTCGACAAGAGCGGCATTGCCGAATACACTGTTGAAGATGTTCCGAAGATGAGCAACAAAGCTAACCGTGAAGTCGAGCTGAAAGTCTACGGCAAACGTTCGAACAGCACGACGGTAAAACTGCCGCTGGACGAATATTCGGTAACGGCAACGAGCGGTCTGACGTATGACGAAAATACCGGCAAGCTCAGCGCAAACGGCATCAATGGCGGCTTCGATAACAACGGCGAACTGAAAGCCAAGGTTGTCGTTACGATCAAGGCCACCAGCCAAACGATCGAAAAAGAAGTTGTTGTTTCCAAGGCAGATCTCGTTCCGACGACGATCGAGCTGAAGGACAGCGGCAACCTGAAAGGTTCGAACGGCGTGATCAAGGGACCGCAAGGTGACGTTGCTAACCTGGCAACTGTCTTCCAAGCGCTGAAGATCAAAGACCAATTCGGCTTTGAAATGAATGGTGCAAATCCGGATGAAGTTAACGGCGCTGCATCGCAATTCAACGCTACGGTCTCCATCACTGATGAAGATGACGCCAACAAGTCGATGGTAGTAACCAACAACGGCAAGTCCGCTGATACGGTTACGATCGCAGGCGTCGAAAAAGGCGACAGCTACACGGTTGTCTTCACGTCCAAAGCATCGGGCGTAAGCATCACGGTTAAAGTTGTAGCTGAAAGCTGATCAATCTGATTCACAAAGAAACCTCGATTCTTCGGAATCGGGGTTTCTTTTTTATTGCATGAATCGTAAATCTATAAGCAACTTTTTGCCTGTCTCTTCGTCTATATAAATAACGATGAAGGCAAAAAGGAGAAAAGGATTTATGAAAAAAATCGCGAAAACAGCGGGCACAGCGTTGATCGCCGGCAGCATGCTGCTCATCCCGTTGTCCAATGCCGCGTGGTCTGCAGCCGCACCTTCAAAGACTGCAACGACGGCGCAAGCACAGGCGTTGCAGCCGTTTGCCGGCACCAAATTGAAGACGTTCATGATATCCGCGAACAGTTATGTTCAAGTCAAGGATATTTTCTTTCAGTATGACAACAACAGCAAAAAAGTATTCTTCACACTCTTGGTATACAATGGCGACAAACACGCAATCGACTTTACGTATTATTACCCCGAAGTTTTTGCTGCTTCCGGCGGGAAGTTCACGGTTCAGGAACATCCGGACAACAAAAAATCCGGCATCGTGGAACCCAGCACGACGGAGGAATTCAAATATTACGCCAATATCAATTCAAGCCTGAACTACACGGATTTGGTGTTTAAAGTTCAAAAAATTGATTTCAGTGCACCCGGTTATACGCGATTGATCGGACAGGCTGCCGTTACGGCATCTTATCAAAACTCTGTGCCTTCCAAACATTACTACATTATTCGCAAAGGCAACGACAAGTTAAAGACCTATCTGCAGCCGGGCAGCAAACTGGCTGTCAGCGGAGACCATCAGGTTCGGCTTCGTTTTGAGATGGAAAACGTCGGTTGGATGACCTATACGGTACCGAATCTGCAGTTCTACATCTTGACGAAGGCCGGCCATATGGTGAAACTGACATCCGACCTTGCCAACCCACTGAACCTTCAGCCTGGTGAGAAAGTCGTTGTCACGTTGTCCGGAGCAATCAAATCCGGCATTGATCTGAATGGAACGAAGCTGATTGTTCAGGCGGTTTCAGGCGGCGAACAGGCCATCGAGACGCCCATCGCCATGTACAACCTAGTATGGGATACCGCTTCGAGTTTTATAACCGGTGAAAATCAGAAGGCACAGCTGAAAGTGTCGGACAATGCCATGGAAGCCGGCATTGAAACCCTCTATGTCGACAGAACGGAAACCCAGAATGAATGGACGGTTACGCTCAAGTGGACGAATAAAGGAGACTCCGCCGTCACACTTCCGAAATACAAGTATGAACTGATGGACAGCCGCGGAGTCCGCTATCCTGTAGAGGTTCCGGATGCTGAAGTCCAGGTTGTGCCGGGGATCGACAAGGAAATCATCGGTTCTGCCGTCACCCCGCCTACTGTTGACGGACCGTTCACGCTGCTGGTTCGGTATCCGAAGGACGAGACGAATCCGACGGAGTATATCGCGGCGGCTTTCAAACTGAATGCTGAACAGGCGACGGGGCCGGTCGAAGGCAAGAAGTACCGCAACGAATACGGACTGTATCAGATCAGCGTTTCGCGGGTGGAGCGCCTCCCCTGGGGAGATCAGGATCTCATCAACGCTTATGTCGAGGTCGAGAACCTCGGTTCGACTTCGCAAGTCATTCCGCAGATCACCGCTGCGCTGAAACTGAATGGCATCAATGTGAACGAGCAAGACGTCAAGATCATGAAAATTGAAGACAAGATCATGCTCGGCGCCAAAGAAAAGACAAGCTATGTCGTGACGACCAAGGTTCCGTATACCTACACATTTAATGAATTGACGCTGAACCTGTCGGAGCAAACCTCCGGTGAAGCCAAAGCGACCATTGGTCTCTTCAGAGCAGACAAGATTTCTCCGGCTACGTCCGTGTCGATTGGCAGCAAGCACAAAATCGATTCCGTTGGAAGACGCGCTTCGCTTGAGTTCCTGAACACCTATGTCTTCGAAGGCAAGGACGACGATTTGCTGTACGCCGAGTTTAAGTACTCAAATGACGAGACGCGTTCGAAGACGCTCCCGGCGCTGAAAGCTTACTTCAAAACAAGTGACGGCACGTACTTTGAAGCCGATGTCGTAAATGTCAAGTCGCAATTGAAATCGAATGGCACTACGCTTCTTGCAGCGAAAGCCGTCGTGCCGAAAACTTTCGTCAGCGACGGCAACGTAGAATTGGTCATCGGCGAAGCGATAGAGAACGGACAATATGCAAAGCCGGACGGAACGCCGGACGGTTATATCAGCGCTGTATCGTTCAAACTGCCGAAAAATCAAAATGTCGCCAAAGAAGAGCTTGTCGATCTTTCCTTCAGACCGTATAAGCTGAGGATCCATAATGCATTCGCGGTATTGTCCGATGCTTCGAATGTACGCCTGGATATCCGATATACCCTGGATAAAACAGCCGAATTCGACGTATTGGAAACGGCTCGGAAGTTGTATGTGGAATTGGAAGGAAACCATCTGAAGTATGGCAAGACCGTAGAAGTTGAACCGAAGCAGGACGACGGCAGCGGCCTCAAGGTCGGAATCGAGCAGGAAATCCGGGTTGAAATTCAGGGTCAAAATATCGCCAATCTGATTTACAACGGATACAAGGTTAACATTTATGAAGAAATTGACGGCTACAAACGTTTGCTCGGTTCCAAGACCAACAACAGCTTCCAGGTTCCGGTTCCGTGACGCGAAAGGTGGTAAGCTTCATTGAAGAAATTAGGGCTGACGGCATTATTGATTTTACTGACAACTACTGCAGTCATGATCTACACTCATTCGGATTCCAGGGCCGACAGCGCCAAACCGGGTTCAATCGATGATCCGCTCGTCACGAAGAGCTATGTCGACAAGCTGCTGGCAGGCGGCTCGACAGGGGGCGGACAGGGAACGACGCAAGGGATTGAGACCACCGTTGTCTCGGTCAATCCGGGCGAAGTATTGCTGGCCAAAGCCGGTGCGCAGTTCGTGCTGCGTGCCGGCAAAGGCGTCGCATATAGTTCGGATGCGAACGGCATATCCGATGTAACGGATGGGAAGGATATCAAAAGCGGACAGCCGGTGGCGAACAATCATCTGCTGATTTTCCCGCGCGACGGACGCGGCGTCATGCCGGATCCGCAAGCCAAAGCCGCCCTTACCGTACTGGTCATCGGCGGGTATGAAATTACAGCAGCGCCCAGTTCCAGCGGATCCTGACCCGCATGTCAACATCTTATACGCTTCGGCGCGGTTTTCTCGTCTCATACTAAGGGCACCAACCGACGGGAGGTGCTCACAATGGCGAGAAGACGTTCAAACATCAAGGTCGTGCCGGAGTGTCAAGCCGCGATTGATCGCATGAAATATGAGATTGCGGCCGAGCTTGGCCTGACATCGCCTTCTGCCGATTTTCTGACCGAGTCGTCAGGGGAGCTCGGATCACAGCCGGAAGCGGTCTACGGCAGCGTGCAATGGGATTCCATTGCGACGCGCGATGCGGGGGCAGTCGGCGGTATGATTACGCGCAGGCTGGTCCAACAAGCCGAGCAGATCCTCGGCAGAATTTGATCTTCCGCGAACTTCAAATTGACAGGACCCGACAAATCGGATATCATTGATTATTAGAAAAGTTGTCTAACAACCTTTTCCAATTGGAAAAGGTTGATTTTTTGAAAGATAAGAATTTGTAAGTTTCAAGCTTATAACGGCTTATCTTTCACCGCAAACGGATGCGCCTGCCTGCAAGGGACGGCGCAAGCCGATTTGCTTGCCCGACGGGCAAAGTTCCCATGCAGCAGGAGGTCGATCCGCCATGACGACGAAAGGCCGTCATTTGTTCACATCGGAATCCGTTACGGAAGGGCATCCGGACAAAATCTGCGACCAGATTTCCGACGCCGTCCTCGACGCGTTCCTGGAAGTCGATCCGTACGCGAGGGTCGCGTGCGAGACGGCAGTGGCCACCGGGCTGGTACTTGTAATCGGTGAAATCAGCACCCGCGCGGACTATGTCGATATTCCGTCCATCGTCCGCCGCACGATCCGCGAAATCGGCTATACCCGCGCGAAGTACGGCTTTGACGCCGATACCTGCGCCGTTCTCACGTCGCTGAACGAACAATCGGCGGACATCGCGCAAGGTGTCAACGCCGCGCTGGAATACCGCGAAGGCAAAGAAGCCAACCAGGAGAACGAAGCATTGGGCGCCGGGGACCAGGGGCTGATGTTCGGGTTCGCGACGAATGAGACGCCCGAGCTCATGCCGCTACCGATCGCGCTTGCCCACCGGATCTCGCGGCGCCTCGCGGAAGTGCGCAAGAACGGCACGTTGAATTATCTGCGTCCGGACGGCAAGACGCAGGTAACGATCGAATACGAAGGCGGACGGCCGGTGCGCGTCGACACGATAGTCGTTTCGACCCAGCACGGAGAAGATGTGACGCAGGAGCAAATCCGGCAAGACATCCTTGAGCAAGTGGTTCGCCCGGTCGTACCGGGTGAATGGCTCGACAAGGATACGAAATATTTCATCAACCCGACAGGCCGATTCGTCATTGGCGGACCGCAAGGCGATGCCGGGCTCACCGGACGGAAGATCATCGTCGACACCTACGGCGGCTACGCGCGCCACGGCGGCGGCGCATTCTCCGGCAAGGACCCGACGAAGGTCGACCGCTCGGCGGCTTATGCGGCGCGTTACGTCGCCAAGAATATCGTCGCGGCGGGTCTCGCGGACAAATGTGAAATCCAGCTCGCCTATGCGATCGGCGTTGCCAATCCGGTATCGATCAGCGTCGACACGTACGGCACGGGCAAGGTCAGCGATGAGAAGCTGGTGGAAATCATCCGCGGCAACTTCGATCTCCGACCGGCAGGGATCATCAAGATGCTTGATCTTCGCCGTCCGATCTATGCGAAGACGGCAGCCTACGGCCATTTCGGACGCACCGATATCGATCTGCCGTGGGAACGCATCGACCGCGCGGAGCAGTTGCGCGCAGACGCCTTGAAATGACCGGAATAACAAAGCGTGTCTCGGGAGCGAGGCGCGCTTTATTTTTTGTTTTTCCCGCCTTTTTGTTCACTCGCCGGCTAAACATCTGCGGCGAATCGGCCGAAAAATTAAGTACGAGTGTCTTTCATTGGGAGTGATCATCGTTGAAACGGGTTCGGACAATTATGGCTTTGATCGCAATCCTTCATCTCATCGGATATATGCTCTTGCCGCCCGGCGCTCCCGGCATGTTCTCCACGGCCGAAGCGGCCGGGGCGTCGGGCCCGAAACTGATGGCGATATCGCCTGCGAACAATGCGACAGGCGTGAGCACGAATACGAATCTGACACTGACGTTCGATGAGCCTGTGAGAGTCGGAACCGGGCTGGCGGCTGTCACGATCCGCCGCGTTTCCGACAACAGCGTGGTTGAAGCGTTCGTGACGTCAACCGGCAATCGCATTTCCATCTCATCGAACGAAGTGACGATCGCTCCTTCCGTTACACTGGAAGCCAATACCTCCTACTATGTCATCGTCGATACGGGCGCATTTCGCAATGATGCCGGCATCGACTATGCTGGCCTGTCCAGTGCGAGAGATTGGACGTTTACGACGGGCAGCGCGGATACGACGCCGCCGCAGCTCATGCAGCATTCGACAACGGTCCGGGTGGGCGAACCGATTGTCCTGACGTTCAATGAACCGGTCTATGCCGCCAGCGGCGCCATTACGCTCACGAACCAGAACGATGCCGCGGACATCCGGTCGATTCCGGTGACGGACGGTCAAGTCCGGGGAAGCGGTACGACGACCATATCCATCCTGCCGTCCATTCCGCTCAAAGGCAGCACCGTCTATCAGGTCAGTGTGCCGAATACGGCGTTTGAGGATGCCGCCAAGAACCGGTATGCCGGCACATTGATTAATGTTACGGTTTCCGGCTCTTCCGTTGCCTTGACCGGCCTTGCGCCGGCTGACGATGCGACGGGCGTTGCCGCCGGCACGAACTCGCTTACGATGGTCTTTAATAAAAATGTGGTAAAAGGCCCGGCCGGCAAAGCGATCACGGTCAAAAATCTGATCACGAACGCCGTCGTTTACACCATTCCGGTGGACTCGAGCTCGGTCGTTGTGAACCAGCAGACCGTCACGATCAATCTTCCCGGCGGATTGGCCGCCAACACGTCGTATTACGTATTGGTCGACCCGGGCGCATTTGTCGATGCGGCCGACAGCAGCGTGCTTTTCCCGGGAATTGCGGATGCTTCCGCCTGGAATTTCACGACAATGCCGGGAAATGATACGACGCCGCCGACCATTCGCGAATTGACGCCGGCGGACAATTCCGTCAATTCGAGCCTGCCGTCGACGCTCAAGATCAAGTTCAGCGAGCCGGTCTATCCCGGCACCGGCGAAATTACCATCCGCCATTCGAACTCGGATGCCGTATTCGCGTCCATTCCGGTGACGGCCAGCAGCGTGACCGGGTTCGGTTCCGATACGATCAGCATACAGGTCGGCCGATCGTTTGCCTCGAATCAATCGTACTATGTCATGATCGGCAAACAGGCGTTCCGTGATGCCGCGGGAAACTATTTCGCCGGAATCGCGGACAAGACAACATGGAATTTCTCGGTCTCCCAGGATAACACGGCCCCGACAATTGCCTCGATGGAGCCGGCACCCGGGACGAAGAGTGTCGACCCCAATGCAGTGTTCAAGTTGACGTTCAGCGAAGCGGTCCGCTTCGCGAACGGTTCGAATTCGACGTCCGACATCCGATTCCGGAGAACCGGGTCGGGCAGTACCACCGTATCCTCGACCGCTGTCATCGACAGCGACGGCAAGACGCTGGTGATTACCCCTGCCGGGCTGCAAAGTGCGACCAGCTATTATGTTGAAATTCCGCCCGGCATTATCGAAGACATGGCCGGCAATCCGTTCGGCGGCATCCTGAACGAGCATATCTGGCCGTTCAGCACGGTCGGCACCGACAAGACGCCGCCTGCCATCCAGAGTGCCGTCATGTCGGGAAGCAACCGCATCGTGCTGACCTATAACGAACCGCTTGACGAGCAGTCGGTTCCGCCTTCGGGAAGTTTCTATGTCACGGCCAACGATATCCGTATTAACGTGACGTCCGTGTCCGTCAGCGGCCAAACGGTCATTCTGACGCTTCAGTCCGGTGTGGTGTACGGGCAAACCGTGAAGCTGTATTATACGCGCAACTCGCCGGCCTATCCGGCAATCCAGGACCCGTCCGGAAATCTGGCGGCGAACCTGACGAATTATGCCGTCAAGAATGAAGCGGGATCCACGCTGCCGACACCGCTCAGCGGCTCGGTAAGCGGAGCTGTCCTGACCTTGACATTCAACAGCTCGCTGCAGTCGGTGCATGAACTGGCCTACCAGCAATTCAGCGTCTATGTGGGCGGCGTATATATTGCGCCGACCAGCATCAAGAGCAGCGGCAATACGATTACGCTCACGCTGTCGTCGGCCGTTACGACCGACGTGAATGTCCATGTCAACTATTCACCGGGATCCTATCCGCTCAAGGATGTCATTGGAAATTCAGTGGCAGGGTTCAGCAATTTTGCTGTTCGGAACGCACTGGACAAGACGGCACCGGCGCTCTATTCGTTGCATGCGTCCGGCAATATCGTGACGCTGGTGTACAATGAAGCGCTGGATTCCGGCTCGGTTCCGAAAACCAATCAGTTTGTCGTGATGGAATCGGGTGTCACCCGGACGATCTCGTCCGTCTCGGTATCCGGGGCGACGGTCATCCTGACGCTGTCGGCCAACCTGACAAGCGGACAGGCGGTCACGGTCAGCTACCTTGGCGGCAGTCCCGCCCTGAAGGATCTGGCCGGCAACAACGCGCCGGCGTTCAGCAATCAGCCGGTAACGAACAATACGCTCGCTGTGAACCTGACAAACGCTTCGGTATCCGGCAACACGGTGCTGTTGAATTTCGACCAAGCGCTCAAGACGAGTAATCTGCCTGCTGCATCGCAGTTTACCGTGAAAGAGAACGGTTCGGTTCGGACGGTCAACGCTGTGTCGGTCAACGGTTCGATCGTAAGGCTGGATCTGGCCGTTTCGATTGGCAGCGGCTCAACGGTGACGGTCAGCTACACGCCGACCTCGACGGCCATGCTGCAATCGGCATCCGGCATCCCAGTGCCGGCGTTCACCGATTACGTGATCACGGGCAGCGGAAGTAACAGCGGAGGAAGCGTCGATCTGGGCGGAAACTATGAATCGGCGCCGGGCGGAGGCGTCAACATCAAGACCCAGGCAGGGTCGGTGTCGACACGGACATCCGCGGGCGGCAGGACGGCCAACCGCTACACGCTGTCGTCCTCCACGGTGACTGACGCCTACAACCTCAGCCGGTCGAAATTCAACCAGTACCGCGTGACGTTTACGGTGCCCGCAACGCAGGCGGCCGCCATGGTGGAAGTGCCGGTCGATGCGCTGCTGAAAGCCAAAGGACTGTCCAACCAGGCATCCTTCGCCGTGATCTACGGCGACATCGTCTACGAACTGCCGCTCCGCGCGCTCGATGAAGCCGCGCTGGCCGAGCTGGTCCGAAATCACGGCCAAGGCAATCTGTTGATCGAGATCGACAAAGGCAACGTGAACCAGACCAGCAAACTGCGGGCGGCCTTGATTCAGAAACAGATGACGATGATCTCGGACACGTATGTGTTCAATCTGTACTTCACGAGCGGCTCCAAAACCGAAACGCTCCCGGCATTGAAGGACTATTCCACGCGGGAGCTTACGATCTCCGGCTCGCTGGACGCCCAGCAGCATACGGTGGTCTGGCTTGATCCGAAGACGGGCAAAATCGCCTACATTCCGACGTCCATCAGGACTCAGGGCAGCTCATCGATCGTGACGTTCAAGCACAAGCAGAATGCGGCCTACGTGGTGATCCGGAATAACGCGACGTACCCGGATATTCCGGCGAACCACTGGGCACGCAAAGACCTGCAGATCATGCTGAACAAGCTGATCATCGAAGGCCGCACGCCGCAGAAGTTCGAGCCGAACCAGCCGATTACAAGGGCTGAATTCGCCGAATTCATCGTGCGCGGCCTCGGCCTGGAAGGCGATCTGCAAGCGGCGGGCGTATTCCGGGATATCAGGACCTCTTCGGATATGGCCGCCTATATCGGAGCGGCATACAAGGCCAACATCGTCGCAGGGGTATCGGCGGACCGGTTTGAGCCGAACAGCCTGATTACCCGCGAGCAGATGGCGTCGATGATGGTTCGCGCCGTGCGGGCGGCGGGCGCGGATATCCTGCTGTCGCGCACGCAGTCCGATTATCTGGTTCCTTACAGGGACTACAACTCGTTGTCGACCTGGGCGCGGGGAGACATGGCCCGGGCGATTGAAGCGAAGATTATCAGCGGAACATCCGTGAACCAGCTCGGCCCGAAAAACAATGCGACACGGGCAGAAGCGGCCGTCATGATCAAGCGGCTGCTCGAATATGTGAAACTGATGTAACATCGAAAACCGCCCGATAAGGGCGGTTTTCTTGCGCTTCCAACAAACTTTCCACAATTCTTGTCGAATCACCGGAACTTTTCCTTTCGAATGGTAGTCTATTTTAGAAGGATAAGCGTTTATAAGTTGTCCGTTTTACCCGATAGACCATAAGATGGGAGAGAGAGAAGCGATGCAACGCATCAAGTTCGGATGGAGTCGAAGCGCCAAGCGGCCGGCAATGCGGAGAATGGCGCGTACATTCATGGCCGGAGCAATCGGAGCCGCGATGCTGTTGCAGCCAGTCGCGGGCAACTTGACATGGACGGCATCGGCAGCGAGCAAGACATCGTCGGCGAGTGCGACAGCATCGCCCCAGCTGCTCCTGTTGGGAGAATCTCCCGTCACTTCCGGCGCCGTTCGGCGCACGTATGACTTCATCCCGGCGCAGGGCGAAGCGAACGGGAAGACGAGGGTGCATGTCATTGCGATCGATATGACCAATCCCTATGTGTCGCTGAATGCGATGACGGGGGGAAGCACGCTGCCCGGCAAAACGGCTGTCGGCACGATGGTGAAGGAGAGCGGCGCTGTCGCCGGGGTGAACGCGGATTATTTTGACATGTCGAGTAGTCAGGCGGTGCCGTTCGGTTTCCAGATTACGAGCGGGGAACTGCTCAAGTCGGCGCGCAAACTCGACGGCATGTACATGTTCGGCATTACGTCCAGCCGTCTGCCGGTCATTGACCGATTCACCATGCAAGGCAGCGTGGTCGCGGCGAACGGAGCCAAATTCGAGCTCAGCGGCGTGAACGAGGCGGCGTACTGGAAGCAGGACGGCAGCGCCAGCCATGCGAATGCCTTGTACATGTACACCAGCAGCTGGACGGCTGCGGAGCGGCCGGGCAATAGCGGCACGACGCCGACGGAAGCGCTCGTGCAGGACGGGATTGTCGTGCAGGTGTCCGACAAGGCGGCCCTGCCCGTTCAGCCGCCGGAGAACGGATATATTCTGCGCGGCCACGGCCAGGCGGCGCAGTTCATCCTGGACAATCTGCAGCCGGGAATGCCGGTGACGGCCACATATTTCATCAAATCGGAAACGTCGGGCATGACCTATTCCGCCAATGACTGGAGCATGATGATCGGCGGCCATACGATTCTGGTGGACGGCGGCGCTCCGGCTGCTTTCTCGCGGAGCGTCTCGAGCCTGAGTCCGAACGCCGACCGAGCCCGCACGGCCATCGGCTATTCGCAGGACAAGAAAACCGTCTATCTCGTGACGGTCGAGAAGAGCGGCTCCAGCGCCGGCGCGACCCTGTCGGAACTTCAGCAAATCCTGGTCATGCTCGGCGTATGGCGGGGCATCAATCTGGACGGCGGCGGCTCGACGACGATGATCGCCCGGCCGCTCGGGGAGTTCGAAACGCAGCTGGCGCACGCGACGGAAGACGGCGGATCCGGCACCTACCAGCGGCCGGTCGTGAACGGCATCGGTGTATACACGAGCGCGCCGCAGGGCAAGCTGCTCGGCATCTCGATATCCGGCAAACAGGTGCTGTTCATCGGCGAGCAGGCGGAGTACGCCTTGAAAGCTTATGACGAATACTACAATCCGCTTGATCCGGCGGGAATGTCCGCGGCATGGAGCCTGGACAAGCCGGAGCTCGGCAAGCTGACGGGCAACGTCCTTCAGCCGGCCCGGGCGGGCACCGGCACGCTGACCGTCAAATCGGGCAGCATATCGGACAAGCTGGCGCTGGAAGTGATCGGCGAAAAGCAGATCGTCCGCATGACGATCGCCGCCTCGCAGACGGAGCTTGCGCCGGGCGCCTCGATCCGCGTACCGGTATCCGTGGAGCTCGCGGACGGCCGCAAGCTGTCCGTTCCCGCGGCAAGCGTGAAATGGGAATTCCGCGGCTTCGAGGGGACGGCGAAGGACGGAGTCATCAACATCCATGCGGTGAAAGAGGGCGTCAAAACCGGCTACGCCATCGCCCGTTATGACGGCTACTCGGCGCTGCTGACGCTGACCGCGGGCAGTTCGCAGCAGCTGTTCGAAGATTTCGAGAACGTCAAATTTGCGATCACGCCGTCTTCGGTGCCGTCGGAAGTGACGGCCGGAACCGGCTTCGTGTCCGGCTTGCCGGGACGTGAAACATCTACGGCGCTGCGGCTGCAGTACGATTTCTCGACGAGCGCGGAAGACCGGACGAAAGCGGCTTACGCGATGTTCAATGGCCAAGGCGTCGCGCTGCCGGGGCAGCCGACCCGTCTGTCGGTGGAAGTGTACGGCGACGCCAGCGGCCACATGGTCCGCGCGATGATTACGGACGCGGCCGGCAAGGACCACCTTGTCGACCTGGCGAAATCGCTCAACTGGCACGGATGGAAAACGTTGACCGCGGATCTGACCGCCTATCCGCTCGTCTATCCGGTCAAGCTCAAGAGTCTGTATGTCGCTTCTCCCAAGGAGGGGCAGGCGGATCGGCCGGCGTACGGCGAGGTCTATTTTGACGATATTGTGTTGCATTATCCCGCCGCATCCGGAGAACAGAAGAGCAGCACTGTCGTGCTTGCGATCGGCTCCCGGCAGGCGAAGGTCGGCGGACAGCCGGTAACCCTGGATGTCGCGCCGTTCGCGAAAGACGGCGTCACCTACCTGCCGCTCCGCTTCGTGGCGGACCAGCTCGGCGGTTCGACGGATTGGGATGCGCAGACGAAGAAAGTGACGGTGCTGCGCGGAGACCGGTTGCTGGAGCTGCGGTTCGGTCAGGAGACGATCATCGTGAACGGTGAGCGGAAGAGCGCCCCCGCGCAGCCTTATGCCGAAAAGGGCAGAACGCTCGTTCCGATCCGGCTTGTGTCGGAACAGCTCGGACTTCGGGTGGACTGGAACAAGGAGAACAACACCGTGACGATCCAGTGACGAACCGCGACTCATTTTATGGTATATTTAGTATGGTAGGAACCCAATCGCGAGAGGGTGCGGAAGTCATTGTGGACGTCCGGATAAACGACATCGACAGCATTATCAAAAATGCGATCTCGGTGATGGAACAAAGCAGGTACCAGATTTTTGCTATCGCCGAATCGGCCCGCCAGGAGCTCCTGTCGCTCCGGCAGGAGCTTGAGCGGGTCAAGAAAGAAACGAGTGAGACGATCGACAAGGTAGACGAGTTGGAACGCGAATTCCGGCGCGCGCGCATGCGGCTGGTCGAGGTAAGCAAAGATTTCATCCGCTACAAGGAAGCCGACATCAAGAGCGCCTACGAGAAAGCGACCCGGATCCAGCTCGATCTGCTCATGTACCGGGAGAAAGAGTACTACCTGAAAGCGCGCCGGGACGAACTGCAGCAGCGGATCAAAACCGTCGAGGTGTCCGTGGAGCGGGCGGAGACGATCAGCTCGCAGATCAACGTCGTGCTGGAGTATTTGTCCGGCGATCTCAACCAGGTGACGCGTATCCTGGAGTCGGCGAAGAACCGCCAGCTGATCGGACTCAAGATCATTTTGGCTCAGGAAGAAGAGCGAAAGCGGATGGCGCGCGAGATTCACGACGGCCCTGCCCAATCCCTGGCCAACTTAGTGCTTAGGACCGAAATTGCGGAAAGAATGCTGGTGAAGCAGGAATTTCAGCTGGTGCAGGAAGAATTAATGGAGTTGAAAAGTCAGGTTCGCTCAGGATTGGAAGAAATCCGCAAGATCATTTTCAACCTGAGACCGATGGCTCTGGACGATTTGGGGCTGGTGCCGACGCTCCGGAAGTTTGTGCAGGATTTCGAAGAGAAAACGAAAATCCGCGCGGTGTTTGAAACATCAGGCCGCGAACTCCGGATGCCGTCCGCCATGGAAGCCGCCGTTTATCGTCTTGTCCAGGAAGCGTTCTCCAACGCGCTCAAGCATGCCTCTCCGACATACGTCAGTCTGGAGATGACGTTCTTTCCGAAGCGGATTTTGATCGTCATCCAGGACAACGGCGTCGGGTTCGATGTCGAACAGACCATGGCCCGGTCGAAAACGAGTTCACACTACGGACTGATCGGTATGCACGAACGGGTGGAATTGCTCAATGGCAAGATAAATATCGAATCCGCCAGAGGACAAGGGACGAAAATCACGATTTCCATACCTGTGAGTACGGATTTGTGAAAGGAGCCGTGATCATCATGGACCTCAAGGCTACGGGCAGCCGCAAGATCAAAGTGCTGCTTGCGGACGATCATCAGCTGTTCCGCGAAGGCCTGAAACGCATTCTCAACATGGAAGAGGATCTGGAAGTAATCGGCGAGTGCAGCGACGGCATTCAGGTGCTGGAATTCTGCAACCATACGAAGCCGGATATCGTGCTGATGGATATCAATATGCCCGTCGAGAACGGCGTCGTGGCCACCGAACGGCTGCGCGACCTGTTCCCGGATGTGAAAGTCATCATTCTGTCCATTCATGATGATGAAAGCTATGTCTTCGAGACGCTCCGCAAAGGCGCGTCCGGCTATCTGCTCAAAGACATGGAAGCCGAATCGCTGGTGAATGCGATCCGTTCCGTCACGGAAGGCCATGCGTACATACACCCGAAGGTGACAGGCAAGCTGATCAACCAGCTGCGTCGGATGACGTATCTGGACGAGATGGGCGTCGTATCCGGTGCGGCCGCCAGCAAGGAGTCGGGCGTCAAGTTCGTTGCGGGCGAGAACAGTCCGCTCACGCGGCGCGAAGCGGAAGTGCTGCGGCTGATGGCCGAAGGCATGAGCAACAAAGCGATCGGCGAGCACCTGTTCATCAGCGAGAAGACGGTCAAGAACCACGTCAGCAGCATTCTGCAGAAGATGGAGGTCGACGACCGGACGCAGGCGGTCATCAATTCCATCAAATATGGATGGGTAACGCTGTAAACCGAGCGCAAGCGTACAGGCCCCCGACGGTTGCCGGAAGAACGGGAAGCGGATCGATGAATCGCCATGATCCGTCCCGGTTCGGCGCGGGGGCTTTTGTCATGCCTGCCATCACGAATGGGCATCCGCGTGCATATGCTGATGGCACGAAGGAGGCGGATGCTCATGTGGTGGATGCTGCTTGCGATCATCGGCTGCTACGCCTTCGCTGCGCTGGCGGTGAGGATGGCCGCCCGTCATTTGCCGGGATGGCGCGCCGGCATGCATGTGGTGCTGTTCGCGGGCAATCATGGGGATCGGGTCGAGTGGTATTTGCGCAGGCTTCGCCGCTGGTCGCTCCGCACCGGCCGGGATGTCCGCGTCACCCTCGTCGATTGCCGGTCAACCGACGATACCGCGGCCATAGCGGAACGGTTCGATCGCCGGGCGGGCGCGGTTGGTGCGGTAACCGTTGTCCGTCCGGATGAGATTTTCGGCATAGAGGGCGGCAATCCCGGGGATCCGGCCGTGCTGAAGGAGAAGTGGCTGCGCCGGCGACCGGCAATGCCTTCGCTTGCTTTCGCCGATCCCGAAAGCGGCATGGACAGCACGCTGCTGATCAATCTGAGCGATCCGGCGGATGTGGCGATGCTGCCGTAAATGCGATAGATATCTTGCTTTTTCAGGCATGGATATCATATAATGTAAGCAAAATTTTGACTACGGACAGGAAGCACCTGTCTCGCGGGTTTGGCGCGGGACAGGTGTTTTTTTCTTGAAATTTTGTGGGATCAATGTTCCAGAATTGGTGATAATCGTCTAATATTGAACTTGTCGACAAAAGTTGAATGGAAGCGGGTTGATAACCAAAGGGTGTATGCTTGGTGCTATGGGCGTGGGACTGCGGCTGCAGATGCATGAGGCTGCGAATGCGCTTTGTGTATGAATTTTAAACAGTAAGATGACGCAAAGGAGTGCTATTATCAGATGTTCAAGAAACTGCTGATTTTCGGGGTTGTTGCCGTATTGTCTTTTACTTCAATTGGTGTCGTGGCGGCCGATCAGACGACGCACCGTCAGTTCAATCTGCCGATCAAGGTGCTGTATAATGCGCGGCAAATTGCCAGCGACGTGCAACCGGAGTTGAAGAATGACGTCGTGTTCGTGCCTTTCCGTGCCGTGGCGAATGCGCTTGGCGCACAGCTGGATGTAACACCGGACTGGAAGACGATTACGTTCTTGCGCGATGAGCGGAAAGTGACGATTACCATTGGCTCGAAGACGGCATACGTCAACGGGCAGAAGAAGGAGTTACTGGCAGCTCCGTATGTGAAGAACGGCCGGACAATGGTGCCGACCCGGTTCGTCTCGGAGCAGCTTGGCGAGACGGTGGAATGGGACTCGGTGAGTCGGTATGTGTGGATTGGGAATAAGGATGTGCCGAAGCAGGAGGAAGTGGGCGAAAAGCGTTCGTTTGATGAGTTTTTGCCGATGTATGGGGATCAAGTCGATATCATCAACCCATACGATTTTGCAAATGATGCCGTCTACATGTTTACCCAACAGCAGTTGCCGATACGTATAGTAAGCGGACATAGCGAAAATATCATCTACCGCATTTGGGAAGATGAGCATAATGGCAAGCCTGTTTTCAAGGTGCATTATCGAGGCCCGCACATCGGCATCTATTTCTTGACAGATTCGAATCATCCAAGGTATCGGCATAACGTACAAGTTTGGAGGGTCAAGAACCCCGACGGCAGCTTCATCGGCACCTTCTCTTTGAGAGACAACTGGGATGAAATCGGATTTGGCCTGAAAGACTGGGACAAGTTTGATTACAGCGACATTCGCTACATCGGATTAGTGACGGACAGTTTTAACATGCCGCTGCTGAAATACAGTTAAGCATCAGGGGGAAAGCAGTGTGAAGCGTTTCCTGGCAAGCCTGCTCATCGCAATTATGATTGCAAGCACGCTTCTTGTGACGCCGCCGTTTGCCAAAGCAGAAGAAGATTCCGGAGGGAGTCTTCCGTCGATACCGGCTAATAAATTTGATGAGAACGCATCGCCCAACGAGTTTTACTTCGTGGGGTTGTTCTGGATTCCGATCTGGGCAAATAACGCGGGCAAGTGGACACCATACAGACCTGGAGAAGACGCGGGGGGGTATAACCCTTTCCCATACTCTTTCAATATTTTCGATCAGAAGGTAAAAGACGTGGAAGCCACTCCCTTTACCGCTGCTTACGTTCAATCTAATCCAACAAAATGGGAGGCCGTCTTTTACGAGTCCCGGTATCGCCAATACTCTTGGACTGAATACAGAAACAAAGTGTCTACCGAATTCAATGTAAAAATTATTAATGATACTTACGATGGTTCAACCGCGAAACTCGATTTGCAATTGCTAAGCCCGTCTATGTTGAATGCACCAAGACCTGAAGAGACCGTTGCGCCCGGCGGCAACCCTGGCCATATTTACTATTTCACAACGCTTTTGACCATCAAAGTGTACCCGCAGCTGATCGTCAAACACTTTACAACGGACGGGCAAACGCTGAACGACGTATTTCCGAATTGGGAAAAAGACTTGACCGTCGGCCAAACAAACAACATACCTGTACCGACTAATCCGCAGTATCGTTATGTCGGGTACAAGATCTCTCCTGCGGGGAATAATCCGAAAAGTGCGCATAAGTGCCAACCCCCGGATAATGCGAATAAGACGGAGGGGGGGATATATCTCGGTCAACCGCCGTCCATTACATTTGATGACAGCTTCAACAAGTGTATTGTGAATTTGTACTACGAGAAAACATCGGACAAGCCAAACCTTGTAGCAGTTGACATTACGGCCAACGGTCCAATCGAAGTCGGCAAGCCTGCCAGCTTTACGGCCAAGTGGCGGCTGGATCACAAGAGTCTACTGCCGAACCAGTGCTACAACGTGAAGGTCATGGAAGGCGCGGCGAACCTGAAAATCGAGCGGTTCTGCGGCACGCAGCAAGGTCAGCAGCTTACGATGAACTTCACCTACACGTTCACATCCACGGCGCAGAAAACGTTCCGACTCGTCGTAGACAGCGCCAATGAGCTTGCGGAAACGAACGAGGATGATAACCAACTGGTGAAGTCGTTCAAACCCGGAAGCGAGCCTCCGCCGCCGGTCAAAACGTTCACCGGGGATTTCGATGTGCTGCCGCCGGTGATTGATTATCGAGAGCCTTTTGCTTTGAAGCCGAAGAATTTTGT
>ERZ795043.497-NODE-497-length-31504-cov-38.151833_pt1 | contig 31504 bp, 22 predicted proteins | sample MGYA00375127_ERZ795043 | MGnify/ENA primary metagenome ERZ795043 (study PRJEB30172, sample SAMN05518447) | compost metagenome | isolation source: Feedstock adapted compost from Newby Island compost facility, Milpitas, CA | place: USA:Newby Island compost facility... | reverse complement strand
ACGTCTGCCGAAAAAATGCAGCTGCCAACAAGCGGCAAACGCATGACACGTCTGCCGAAAAAAAGGCTGCCATCTTCCCGATGGCAGCCCCTTCCTTGATACGCCTGCCGAAAGCGAACGGCGTCAGCCCTTGGCGGGCGCCGCTTCCTGCAGGCTCCGTTCCAGATCCTCCAGGGTGCTGATCTCGCTCACCGAACGGTCCGCATCGGCCTTGATGGCCCACCAGCGGATGCGCAGCTTCGTCCGCTCGGTTTTCTTGTGGACCCTGACCCCGATGCGGAACGTGCCTTTTTTCGGATATTGGATAAAGCCCAAGGAGATTGGCGGATAGTTCGCCGCATACTCGCTCTTGGCAAAGATGCTCGGCAAACCGTAATAGACCGAATTGCTCCGGTTCCACATCTCCGGCATGACCACTTCGCTGTTTTCCGGCTCGTCGGAAAGGCCGGCCTGGATGAATACGGCCCCCGGTCCGAGGCCATGCTCGATTTCTTCCGAGAAGAAATCCCGCTGGCGGCGGTGGTACCATTTCTTTTTCTTCTCCGGCACGATGGAGATTTCGCAGACGCCGGTGCAGACCTTCTCCTGCGGCGGAGCTTCCTCTTCATCCAGCCCCAGGGCAGCGAATTCTTCCTTGATGTCCGGGAACGCCTCCTGCGCCGGCGCGGCTGGCGCCTGTTCCGCCGCAGCCGAGGTGCCGGACACCGGAACGGCCGGCTTCCGGAGCCGGGCCGAATACAGCTTGTACAGCAGCGTGGGGTTCATCACGTAGTCCTGGAACGGCAACGGCTCCACGCTGTCGATGACGTAGGTGGCTCCCATTTGCAGCAGGTTGATTTTGGCGAGGTAAATGCAAGGCTCGGGCGGAGACTCCATCGCCTTGTCCAGCGTGCGGGAATAATAAGCGTTCAGAATGCGGTCTTCCGCCGGATCCTCGCTGATTTCCACCGTCTGCTCCAGATGGGAGATGTCGTGGATGACCCTGTCCCCGATCACGAGCCGCGCCGTGCCCGCTTTGGCCGCGAGGCTCCCGACCACGCGGGTCTCGCCATCCGGCAGCGGACGAGCCTGGAGCCGGAAAATCCGCGTGTAAACCGTCTGTCCCATGTCCGTCGGTTCGGAGAAACGGATCTTGCCGCCCGGCAAATCTTCCGCCGCCTCCACGCCGGTCCATTCCGGCTCGTACTCGAATTCCACGTGCGGCGTCTGCAGCGTCTTCTCCACGGTCAGGCACAGCTCGAACGTCTGACCGGCTTCGATGAAGCGCGGAACGCTTTGCAAGATGCGCACCTGGCCATCGTCGTACCAGACGGACGTGTCCTCGATCAGGTCGTCGTACTCCTGCCATTTAGGCGAAGGCGGCTGTTCCCGGATAAACAGCCGGTAGCTTTCCAGGATCCGGTTATATTCCGTGATCTCTTCGTCCCGGCCTGTCACGCCCGCTGCCGTATGTACGGGTTCCTTTCCCTTTTCGTCGTAAGCGATGCAGAGGTAAACGTTTTTGGCGTAATCGTTGTGGGAAAAGCCCTCAATGTTGGAAAGCTTCAAGGTCACGGGCGAAGGCACGACGATTTCCCGGCCCAGCTGGTCAAACGCCAGCCCCGTTTCCACGGAAATCGATTTGTCGTCCACGGCGATAACCTGCAGGCCGGCGACGACTCCGCTGCCAAAAAGAAGCCGGTTGGCAAGGCGGCGCTTGTCGGTCATGTAGGTTTGCTCGGACATGAAATCCCGCACCGTCAGCAGCTTGCCGTAAAAATACCGGTTGCGCTCAAACGGGATGTACCTCGTTCTGTTCATCCTTTCTTTCTCCTCTCCATGTTAGGTTTCCTTATTCCAACCGGGAGTCCAGTCCCAGCCTGGAGTGCTGATCCAAACGGTTTTCGAGCCCCGCATCGATGGTGATCGTATGATGCGGCATGGAAGAACGGCCGTCCAGTCTGGCAAGGTCCGGTTCCGACAAGACCGTGTTCATGCCGAGATAGGAGTGGAAATCCATGTACACCCACGGCTGCAAAATGATCAATTTGTACGAAGCAAAAACCGGTTTGAACGCTTCGATGATCTGCCTTAAAGTGGCCCGTTTGACTTCCGTGTCCGCGTGCTCCGCTTTCACCAGCACGTTGAACGCGTGCGGTTCGGAGGCATAGAGCTGATCCGTCACTTCGCTCAGTTCCGGGTTTTCCTTCAGGGGCTTGACCTGTTCGTATTCGAGGATGATCGGTTTTTCACCCGTGTAAATTTCGATCAGCTGCTCCAGCGCGTACCGGGTCCCGCGCAATCGGTAAATTTCCGGCGCCTTCCTGAGCAGTTTCCTGAGCTGTTCTTCCGTCCATTGGTCTTCCGCCCTTATGCCGAGCCATCCGAGCAGCCAGCGCAGGCTGGGGCCCGAAACCCCGCCAGCGTCAAACGTCCGGGTGGCGCCCGCAATGTTGCGCTCGGTCTCGTCCAGAAGCGTCTGAAACAGGCTCAGGAACCGGGACAGAAAATCCCGGGAAGGTTCGTGCCGCTGGTATATCGCGGGCAGATATTCCATAAGGCTTGACCTGGGAAAATGCACTTCCATGCTGTGCACCCGAGGCGCGTTCTGCTCCGAACCGATGAGTTCGATATTGAGCCACAGGTAGCGCCCGACGGCCTTGATGAAGAGAGCGTCTTGCGGGTCTTTCAGCGGCTCCGACCAGATGCCGGCGAGAGCTTCCAGCTTCCGCTCCGGCGGAATGTCCGGGTTCCGGATGTACTCGCTGAGGTCCACGCGCTCATGGCCGATAATCACTTGTTTCTGGTCCGAAGCGTAGTACCGGACAATGATTTGCGTGTCGTGCTCCCGCTCGGCGTTCAGCACGAGCTTGTGCCATTCGGTGCCGGAAGTTCCGCTGTCCAGCGCGTCGCTCAGCCAGATGCCCATGCGCCGGCCAAAAGGTTTCCAGACCGCCGTTTCGGACACCGGCTTCACAATGAAAAGCTCGCGTTCCCCGGCGTTCCAGATCAGGATGCGCCCGGCATCCGCGATCATGAATCCGCCCTCGGCGCTGCCCGCGTGCCCCCGCTCGCCCGAGGTGCCGTCGGGACGGACGCGCACCAGGGAAATTTGCCTCAGTTCGCCGCCGGATTGGCTCAGCACCCACGCGCCATCGCCTCCGTCGCTGCAGATGGCCTGGATCGTTTCGTCTTCTTCGTCGTCCGGGCTGTCCGCCAAACGGTCCGGTGAGTAAGGCACTATGCCGGCCTGGCCGGCTTCCGGCTGCACATGCGCCAGCATGCCGGACTTCCGGTCCAGAATCCAGCCGCTTCCCTTCGCGCCGATGGAGAACTGAAACCGGTCCGCATCCGTTTCATCCGCCTTCACTTCCGCAAAAAACGGCATCGCGATTTGCCCGCGCGGCATGCCGGACGCATCCAGGCGAAGAAGCTGCACGTTCTCCGGACTGCCGATGCCCGCCAGCACCGCCACGCCGTCATCGGGTTCGGCGGCGAGGGCCAGGCCCCAGATCGCTTCGCCGTACCAGTCGCTGACGGTCCAGCGCACCTGTCCCCCGTCCGCCGTGAGGGATTGGATCGAGGCTGCGGGACCCGCGTTCATCACAAACACGGAATCCCGGGACGCCGCAATCCGCAGCCGGCCGCCCTCACCCGCCAAATTGGCGCAGCGCGCGGCGGTTTCCGCATGGCCGCTCATCAAGTCCGCCCGCCAGATGACTTGCTGCTCATCCAGCAGAAACCAGCGGCCATTCGGATCCACAGCCGTATCCAAAATGGCGCCCGAAAGGAGCGGATTGGCAAACCGCAGCCTGCGCAGCAGGCGGTACACCTGCTCCCGCCGGATCGTAAAGCCGGCCTTCAGGCTTTCCAAATGATAAAAGGTGCCGCGTCTGAAATCCGCCGGCTTGTAAAACGAAAAGAACCTTGGGCTGCCCGACATGCGCGCGCCTCCTATCTGCCCGACGTGATAAACTCAATGTCATGCTCGCCTGCGATGATGAGGCCGTTGGGCGGAATATGGATATCTCCGCCTTCGTCCTGGCGCACATTGTTCCCTTCCGCCATCAGCCACACATCCTGTATGTACTGCACACCCGGCACGCGGCTGATAACGTCGTACACGTCGCTTTTGTAAACGGGGTGGCCAAACTCCCAGCCCTCCGTCTCCCCGTCGCCAAACGGCTGCAGCCACCGGTTCAGGGCCTCCTTCACCGTCCATTCGCGGCCTTCGTACAGTGCATCCGCCACAATGACCGCCCGCACGCTGATCTTCACATATTCGGGCGGTATGATGTGCAGTTCCGTCGTCAGCAGGCGGTAAGGCTCCAGATGGCGGCGGATCGTCTGCAGCATGCCTTCCGCCGGCATCGGCAGCTTCCGCATCTTGCTGTACGGTACGACCACGATGGACGTATGGCCAAGGGCTCGCTCTTCGGGGTAGTTGCGAATGTTTTTGTGATAGCCGGGAATGGCTTTTACCCTGGCGATCCTTAGGCCCGGGATCTCCCGCACCCGCCGCTCCAGATCCTCGCCGGTCACGCCGCATGCCGGCTCCAGAATCTGCAGCCTGACCCGCTCGAGGGCCTCTTTCACCGTTTCGGCATCGGCGCCGCCGTAGGCGGGGAACAGGTTGGTGACCTTCAGCGGCTGGTCAAACAGTTCCATATCCCAGATCGCATCTTCCTTGATGTTGCCCGCGGCGCCCGTGCCCACCCGGTATCCGATGATCCGGATGTTGGGAAAGGGCGCATGCGGCGGCGCCGCGCCCCGCACACCGTCGGAGAAACGGATGACGCCGGCTTCCTCGTCGATGACGTAGTGATAGCTGTCGGCGCCGGACTCGTCAAAATCGAGCACGCGGTGCCAGTCATGCCAGATAATCCGGCCGCTTTCCTCCTCCAGCCAGCCGACCTGCAGGCGCAAATTTTGCGGCAAGAGGGACAACACCGGGATCGGCAAGGTCTGGCCCGAAATGCCGGTTCCCGTGCCAATGTACACGTAATCCAGAAATTCTTCCGCCGTGGCGATGACGCGGATCGACCGCTCACCCGCCGGCAAGACCGACGGATCCTTGAACACAATGTACGCCCGGCCCGGCGGATATTCCATATCGTACAGGCTTTCGTCGGCGTCGATCCAGCCGCCTCCGGGCTCCCTGAACTGCACGGAGATCCGGCCTTTCTGAAACAGCGCATGCTGCAACTCGAAGCGCACGGGCTCCGCCGCGCCTTGCGCCGCTTCCGGCCCGTCAAAGCTCTCGTACAGGCACAGCGACTGCCCCTGCAGCGCGAACACTTCGTTCCAGACCATGCGCCGGATGAGGGGCGGGTCGTTGTAAAAGCCGTCGACAAGCTCGGCCATCAGCCGCCGCACCGGCCCCGCTTCAGGGGGCATTTCGAACAGGATCGGCCCGCTCTGGTGCAGGCTGTAGGATTCGTCCCGCTCCAGCGGAATCGGCTTCCATTCGCCCTCGCCGTCTTCCTTCTCCTCCCAATAGCTCCACAGCACTTTGGCCGAAGGCGTGAATCGTTTGTACCGGGCGGGGATGCGGATATCGGGTTCCTGGTCCTCGAGCTGGATCCACAGCGACAGCGGCATGGACGCCGGCAGCGGCTCGCTTAAGTGAATGATCATGCGGGAGCCCTTTTCCGCCTTTTCCCCGAACGGATAGAAAGGCGCGTTGCCGGATTCGAAATCGTCCGTAATTTCCTGCACGCCGTCCCGCGTCTGCACAAACACCCTGCGGGAAGAATCCGGCAGCACGGTCACCGGCCGCACGGTCTCAAACGGCAGGGCGCCGACCCGAAGCAGCGTGCCGTACGGCACAAGGAGCGGCTTCACCGCGTTGGAAAAGCTCACGGACGTCATGGAAGGGGTGCGGTCCCGCGGCGCTTCCCCGAGCAGCTTGAGAAACTTCAGCTCGTGGCTCGTCGTCAGCCGGTCCAGCTGATATTGCTGCATTTCGATATGCCAGGCGAGCATCTCCAGCAGCGTGATCCCGGGGTCGTGCGCGTTCTCGTCCGACCATTCGGGATAAATGACCGGAATGAGCGCGCGCGCTTCCGCCACCAGCTGCTCAAAGGTACGGTCATCCAGGTTTGGCAAAGGCAGCACGTTGGACTACCCCCCTTCTATTTCTTGAGCTCGATGGTCAGCCGATGTTTGCCGGGGACGACAATGCTGTGCGGCAAATCGGCGATCTTGTCCGGATTCCATTCCGTCCGCTCGCCGTATTCGACCTTATACACGTCCAGCGACAGCCGCGGAATGTGCACCACCGGGCCGACCGATTTCAGCAGGGAATAAAACATGGAAGGATGCACGATCTGCCCGATTTCCCAGCCGCGCCCGTCCGCGTTCCCCGTGATCGGATCCAAGAACGCGTCCAGCTTCTGTAAAATCTCGCGCTCCGCCGGAATCACGTCCTCCATGGATTTGACCCAGATCGTGGCCTGCACGCCGATTTCCATCAGCGCCGGCTCGATGACCTGGATTTTGCCCGGCACCGCCACGTTGGAGGCGGCGCATTCGAGCAGGCGCTGCTCGACGGTTCGCTTCAGTTCCTGGAAATGGGCGCCGCTGCCGATGCCGGATTTCTGCAGCACGACAATGGTGACGGCGCCGGGCTCTTTTTCCAGCTTCGCGTTCACGTTCGGCAGGCACTTGACCTTCGCCACGTTGGGGTGCGCTTCCCGCGTCAGCCATTCGAAATCTTCCGCGGTAACGGCGCGGCCCATGTGTGTGAACTTCTTGGGACCGCGGATGACGGCTTCCTCCACGGTGCCGGCGTCGCATCCCCCTGCCGCGGGATATTTGTTGGCGACCGCATCAACGAAAGAAATGGACTCCAGAAGCGTATTGATGGCGCCCGCCGGCACGTTGCCCTTTTTGCCGCCGCCGTGGGTATAGGTCACCCGGACCACGTCCTCGCTGAAACGCGGCGGCCTTTTGCCGCGCATCCCGTCGCCGAACGTCAGCCGGCCCGTTGCCCGGTCGATGGTATAATGGCGGTCCGCGGGTCCCGAGCGCAAGAAATGCTCCACATGATGGTAGCGCACCCACACGCGCATGACCTGGCCGTCGGAGTCGCGGATGATTTCCATTTCCCCGCTTTGCTCCAGCCCCTTGTCCGGCTCGGCGCTGCGGTACTCCTCGGTTTCGTCGACCCACACTTCTTCCGACAGCACCGGGCTTTCCGCCAGCATGTAATATTCGGTCACTTCTTCCAGCAACGTATCATATTGCTCCACGCGGCGCGGATGCTCGTTGCGGATCGTCCGCTGCTGCACGACCGGCACCGTATTGGGCAAAATGTCCAGCACGCGCGGCACCTGCTTCTGCCAATCCTCCCGGTCATACCGCCCGTCCCGGTTGACCGCGCGAATCCAGCAGCCGGACACGCCAAAATGTTCCGCCTGCGCAAAATCCTGCGGCCCGGCAAACTGGATGCTGCCGCTCTGCGTAAAGCCGTTCGTGTCGTCGGCCACCGCCAGCGGCGCCCAGACGGCGCCGCCGCCCGTCCGCTTCAGGTACTCCCATTCGATGTACGGAACATCGTCCCTCGAAACGGGTGTGGGCTTCATGTGAAAATAAAGGTGAATCGGGCCGCGCTCAGGCGGCGCGTCAAACCGGAACCAGACCGCGGGATGGGCGCCTTCGAGCATCCGGAACGGGCGGACCGGAAAGCCGCCGCTTTGCGCTTCCGCCGTATGGTCCAGCACCTTCAGATGGTTGGCCGCCTTAAGCTCCTGCGGCGCGTGAATCGGCTGATCGTACCCGAAGCGGATGCGCATCCGCTCGATCGTTGGAGAATAATAGACCGCATTGGACGAGTAGGCGTTGACCACCTGCAGAATGCGCGCGCGAATCCAGTAGTTTTCCTCCGAGTTGACAAGGATCTCCCGAATGTCATCCGGGCACTGGAACTCCAGCTCCACTTCCTCCTTGTCTTCCCGCGGGACGCTGAACATTCTCCTGGCCTCGGCGGATACCGGCAGCATCGCCCAGGAATTGCCGTTCCAGTACTCCCATTGCACCAGCGAAATCGTGACCGGATCGGGGACGTCCGTCTTGTCCAATTCCTCCCGCCGCATCACCATCTTCCACTTGATGTCGGGCGGTTTGTCCGGCAGCAGGCGGTGCGGTTCAAAGCCCAGCCGGAAGCGGATCTTGATCCGTGCCCCGCGCTTGGAGAAGGCCTCCTTGTTCGCGATATAGAACAGGCCGTACGGCGCGAAGAAATCGCCAAAGGGCAGGCAGCCTTCTTCCGCGTCCACCTGCAGGTCATTGAAGAACAGACGGTCCGGCAAAATGCCCGCGTCGTCCGAAGCGGCGGCATATTCGCTCTTGACGAGAACCCGCTCAAACTGCACTTTGGCCAGCGAAGAGGCTCCGGTGAAGCTGTCCATGGTCTCGACCCGGCAGCGGATCCAGTAGCCGGTTTGCCCCTGATATTCGGACGGGTCGATCGGTTTCGGGCGCAGCTTGACGAGCCGGATGACGTTCCGGCGCCCGTGCACGCGGTCGAAGGGCACCCATTCGCCGCCGCTGAAAAACTCCCATCGCACTTTGCGGCCGTCGGCCAGTTGCTGCACGGACTCATGGACCGCATTCTCATTGGTCGAATGGGAAAAGGCAAGCTCGAGGAAAGCGGGATTGTTGAGCAGGAAGAGAAAATCGTGCCGGAAATACATGACGTGCTCCTGCAGGTTTTCCCCTTCCAGCCCGTACAGCGCCGTTCCCCGCCCGTCTTCGCCCGCCAGGTTCAAGTTTTCGTCCGCCAGGCGCACAATCCGGTCCCGTTTCGGGCTGACGGCAAACAGATCGGCCAGCTTGGCCGTCGTCAGCAAAATGGGCTGGACGGTTTCAAAAATGACCGGATCCGGCACGCCGCTTACCGTGGCGGAAAGCTGCGTGCCTTTTTCCACCAGCACGGGCTCAGGCGCGCCTTCCACGAGGTTAAACGTCACCTGCGCCATGGCCGGACGCGCCTTGGAAAGCTCCACGTGGAAGTTGTTGAGAAAAGCCAGGAAGCTCTTGTACGGCACCTGGTTGAGACGCCGGATGTTGCCTTCGAGCAGATGAATGAAAATCTGCATCAAGGCGGCGCCCGGATCGGGATCTTCCGGCCTGAACTTCCACTCTTTCACGTAGTAAGGCGCAATCTGCCGGATCTGTTCAATTAGCTGCTCCTTGGTTCTATTGTCGATGACCGGATACCAGCTTAATGGCTCCGTCCCAGAGCGATAATTGGACATTTCTCTCTCTCCGCCGGTTTAATTTGATCCTTCATACAAGTAGAACGGATACACTTGGTTGAACAGGTTGTTCGTGTTGCGCACTTCATATTGCACGTGGATCAAGAGCTTTTCCGGATTTTGCGCATCCCGCTCGACCCGCACTTCCACCTCATGGACGCGCGGCTCCCACTTGCGGATGGCGTCCTGGATTTCGGACTCGATCAGCCGCAGCGTCGTGTCGTCGCTTCCCGCAAACAAATATTTTTCGATGCCGCAGCCGAAATCGGGACGCATGACCCGCTCGCCTTTGTTCGTCCAGATGATGATCCGGATCGATTCGGCGATGTCGTCTTCGTAATACGCCTGTTTGATGCGCCCGGTGGCCGGGTCCACCTCTATCGGGAATTTCCATCCCTTGCCCAAAAACTCTTTCGACATGGCCAGCCTCCCGAAGATGCGTCAGTTGATTTTTACAATGGAGCCCTTGATCGTCACGATGCCGTCCGATTTCAGGTTCAGTGCGGCCGAGGCCTTGATGTCCAGCGTGGCGTTGGCTTCAATCGAAACTTGCGTGGATTTGAGCTTGACGCTTTTGGTGCTTTCGATTACGGCATCGCCCTGGCCGTTGATGACGATTTTGGTGGTGCCGCTTTTGATCTCGATGGAACCCGACGCGCCGCCCTTGATCGTCACCTGGTTCTGTCCGTTTTTGTCCTTGATCTGGACGGTGTCGGGCTGCTCGGCCAGTTCGATCTGCTGGCCCGCCTTGGTCTTGATGGTCATCTTGCCGCTGCCCTGCTTGTCTTCGAAGATGATTTCGTGGCCGCCGCGGGACATGATCTTGCGGACGTTGTTCTGATCGTCCTTGCCGTCCGGCGGCGGCGCCTTTTTGCTCCACAGGCTGCCGATCACGATGGGCTGGCGGATGTCGCCCATGTGAAAGGCCACGAGCACTTCATCGCCCACTTCCGGGATAAAGAGCGTGCCGAACTTGTTTCCGCTCATCAGCGTCGTGATCCGTGCCCAGTCCAGCGAGTTCTGGTCGTCGATGATCGGGATTTTGACCTTGACGCGCCCCAGGTTTTCGGGGTCCTTGTTGTCCGTCACAATGCCGATGTAGACGCCGTTGACGAGGGCCAGCATCCGGTCGTTGAGCGATTGTTGGGAAGAAAACAAACCTTGCATAGGTCACACCGCATTTCCCTGGAGGGAAAACTCCGTCGTGTACCCGGATTCCCCGATGGTATGTTTGGCCTTGCTAATGTAATAGACCTGATCCAGCCGCTTGCCGAGCCCGTCCAGCTTGATGCAGCGGCCGGCCCGTATTTCGGGAAGACCGATGCATGCCGCCTCGCCCGAAACAAGCTGGATCGCCTTTTCGTTCATCGCGGCTTCCGCCATCGTCTGCGCCTCCTGCACATCGTCAACGTTCAGGTACAGGTGCTCTTCGAAGGTGCCGAGGGACTTCAGCAAATCGGCGCCGGTTTTGGAGTTGCTGCCGATCACGTTGACCTTGGACGACTGGGTTTCGATGACTTTCTGGTTTTTCTGGTCCCAGGCCTTGACCCGGACGCCGGTCACCTGTTCCGACAGGTTCTGCTCAAAGCTGCAGCGCATCAGGTGCTTGCCCATCGACAGCGTCATCATCGGCGTTTTGCTTTTGAACTTCTTGCGGAAATAGAGGGTTTTGCCCACGACGAAAAATTCGTAGTTGAGCGATTTGGCCATGTTCTGCAAAAACTGATAGTCCGATTCCGGCTTCGTTGCCAGAACGGGAATCTTCTCCGGCGTCGGATCGATCACAAAGCTGGTGGCGCCGTGTTTGCGGCCGATTTCCTCCACGATTTCGGAAATTTTCTTGTTGGCGTACTCATCGGACCTGCGCCCGCGCATCATTTTGAACGACAGATCCATGGCGCTCACCGTAAGCTGCGGCATGCCGCCGCCGGGAAACGAAATGTTGATGGCGGTGATGTATCCGAAAAACATGGGCGTCATCTTGTCCGTATACCCCAGATGCACTTCAAGGGGCTTGCCCAGGGTGAGAAGATCGCCCAGCCAGGCGAAATCCCGCTTGACGGGATCGTAAGCGTTGGCGACGGTAAAGGTAACCGAATCCGCGTCCTCCAGAACGGACGTTTCGACGGTCAGCTCCGAGATCGCCATGCCCTGCTTCACCGCATCCTTATAGTCGATGAGGAGCTTAAAGCCGGGCGCGATGAAGTTGCGGTATTTTTTCTCCAATTCGTCAAACGTGTAGGTTTCGGAGCCGAGTTTGAAGTCGCTCATGGCGATGACTCCCCTTATCCGTAGAGCCGCGGAATCTTGATGACCGTACCCGGCTCAATCCGCTTCGGATCGACGATGCCGTTGGCCCTCGCGATTTCCCGCCACAGGCCGGGGTCTTCGTATTCCTCCGCGGCGATATGCCACAGCTGCTCGCCTTGCCGGACCGTGCGCTGCTTGGTGCGGTCCGCCGACTGGCGGGGGATGTGCTGGAACTGCTCCTTCACACTGTACACCGCACGGAACGTGACCGTGACGGTGGCGCGGACCGGGATTCCCGTTTCGAGGAACATCGTGAATTTGGAGGACGCCTTTTCCAGCACGCCCTTGAAATGCAGCGTTCCCCACACAAACTCGCAGACGGGCGGGGCGTGCAAGTCCTTGTCCACGTCCAGCAGGCCGACGATCTTCTTCGTGTATTGGCGGACATCCTCTTTTTTCTCGTACGTGTCGAAGAACAGATCCATCGTCAGGGATGTGGCCTCGCCGCTGACAAACTGCGCAATCGGCATCGAGAGCCCGGGGATCGTCTGCCAGGCGTACGTGTTGCCGGATTCCAGGGCGTATTCGGTCGGGTTGAACATGACTTCGACGGAACCCTGGTTCGGGATGAAAATTTTCGCTTTTTCCAAAGCCACTGGCTGTCGTCACCTCACGCTCTCTTCGTTTCTGCCGCCGGTCTGTACCGCAAAAGTGTCCTACAAGCCACGCTTCTGCTGCTCAAAGCGGAGCCGGCTCGTCAGCGCCTTGTACACCTCGTCGGTCAGCTTGCGGATGTCCGGCTGGCGCGGCTCCTTCCATTCGCTTTTGACTTTGCTCAAGTCTTCCTCCACTTTGCGAATCGTCGTTTGCAGCGCCTTGATGGCGGGCTCGTAGTCTGCGGCGATGGTCCGCTTCGCGGCCACCTCCATGCGCGCCGCCGCGGCATGCCGCTGTTCGATCTTCACTTCAGGCGCCGGCTGCGCGGACGGCTGCGGCGACCTCGCGACGACAAACGGCACGCCGGCGCTTTGCGCCGGAGACGGCGTGAACACACGGGTGTCCGAAATCAGGCTGTCGTATATGTCAGTCCGGCTGTTGAAACGCCGGAAGATTTGCCGATGGATAAACAGGTTTTGCTCCCCGCGCACCGTCATCCGCGTAAGGCGGACATCCTGCAGGGCGCGCAGGCTTCGGCGCACCGCCAGCGGCACCTGGAGGCCGCCCAGCGCCGCCTCCAGCGCCGCCGCCATGGCGGCCGCATCGCCTGCGGCGGCGGACGGCCGCTCATCCCGCGGGGCCGCCTGAACGGAGCGCCGCCCCGGATCCGGGTTAGCGTCCGGCGCGGCCGGTTCGCGGCGCGTCACATGCACCTGGCTGACGCGGCGCGGCGCGCTGCGGAACGGCTGAGGCTGCTCCTGCGCCGGGACAGTCCGCGCCCACGGGGAAGTCACGGACGGCTGCGCCGCCGTCCTGCCCGCATCGGTCGCGGGCGCGCGCAGTCCGGATGCCGCGCCTTCCGCGGTTTCGCCGGCGCCATCGGGCGCCGCTGCCGCCCGGTGCGTCAGCGCGCTGCGCCGCTCTGCCATGGCCGGGGACCGTTCCGTCCCCCGTCCCCCGTGGCCCGCGGCCAGTTCCGCGCGCTGCGCGATGCGCCGCGCCGGTTCGCTCAGCCTGGCCGCCAGCGCTTGGGCCCTTTCCGCCATCACCGCGCTATTTAGCGCAGAAAAGGCGCGCGGCGCGGCCAGATGCACGCGCTCAACCGGCCATGCGGACAGCGGGCTTGCCGATCGCGCTTCTGCGAATGGCGGTCTTGCGAATGCCGGCCCTTGATCTTCCGTGATGCCGGTCCATGCCGCGCCGAGCCGAAGCATCCGCCGCACGCTGACGGTAAGGCTGAGGGCGCTCTGCACGGTTGCGGCAATGTTTTCCGCCTTCAGGAAAGAGCGCGGCGCGGCATGCTGCATCCGAGCGGCCGTTCGCGCAAGCTGCGCGGCCGCCTCCGGGGCCGGTTCCGCCGTGCGGGCGCGCACCGAAAGCGGCGGCAAAACGGATGCGGTCTCGCCGTCCGTCTCCCGGCCCGTCTCCTGCCGGGCCAACCGGACAATCCGCCGGCCGTGCAGCCGCTCCTCCGCCTCTTCGCGATTGAGATAATGGCGCAGCAGGCGGATGACCGCCTCCGCTTCCCTGACCGTAGGCCGGGCAAGGAGCATTTCCGCGCGCCGCTCCGAAGCGAGGCGCCGCGCGGCTCTCCCGCTGCCCGGGATAGCCGGGATGTCCATGAAGAAAGGCGTTTGTTTCCGCACGAATTGGCTGATCTGTTCCGCCAGGCGAACCGTCACCGAAAGATGACGGTTTTCCCGCCAGGCTTTGCGGATGAACGCTTCCATATGTTCCATTACGATGCGGCTGGAAAGAAGCCGCCGGATCGTGCGGGATTGTTCCGTGCCCGGAAACCCTTCCGGCCCGTCGCCGGGGGGCGGCAGCAAGCCGTCACGCCGCCGGGGACCGACAGTTTCCCGCAGCAATTGATGATAGATCATTTCAAGCGGAGTGGCTGCGATTTTCCGTTCGGACAGACGGAAAATCCGCTCTTCCGCCGTTCGTTCCGTCAGGGCCCGATGGAGAACGGGGGCCAGTTTCCGGATCGTATTTAAAACCAATGCACTTTCGGGCGTGCCGGGTGCGACCGGCGCACGGCCCGTGCGGCGCTCTTCCGCGCGCCGGAATTCCTCCGCCGTTTGCATGGCGGCGGCAAGCAAGCTTTCTTGCGTCCCATGAAGCAGCCGAAGCCGCTCCATGATCCGGATCTGCCCGTCCATTTCGGGCGCGAAAAGGGCAAAAGCCAAACGATGGACCATCAGGGGCTGCAAATACGCGGAGAGCATCGGCCCCAGCGTCCGAACCGGCCGGCGCGGCACAGGCGGCATCTGCGGCGCGCGGGCCCTTGCCGCCTGGGAAAGCGGCGCGAGAGTATCCGGCGCGAATGAAGCCGCGGAGTCGTATACCCCGGGCGCGGACAACGCGGATGGCGCAGGAAGCGCCATACGCCAGGCCGGATAAACGGGCCTCGGCAGCGCCGGAGACATAGGCTCGCGGCGGCCCGCCGCGCCGGCAAGCGGCGCGCCGGCGGTGCGTCCGCTCCAGTGCAAAGCGATCTCCCGGATAACGCTGAAGGAAGCCCGATATTGCAGGATGGTCTCCCAAAGCCGCCAGACGCTTTCCCCGGACTCGGCAGAACGGTGGGTCAGGCGCGCTTCACGCGGTCTGTACACAATCGGCGCCGAAGCGCCTGCCTGCGGCATTGCGCCAACGGGTAAGGCTTGGCGGGTTTCGGCGGCGGAATCGAAAGCGGAAGGGGCAGGCCGGCCGCGTTCCCGCAAAACCGGCTCCCGGACTTCCGCGCGGGTCAGGCTCCGCCTGTCCTCCGCCGTCGGCCGGCTATCGGGCCCGCGCAAACGCCGCGTTTCCTGCCGGACGATTATCGCCGGCATGGAAAGCGGCCGCATTTTTTCCGACAAAAGATGCAGATTCAGCTCAACATGCCGCAAAAAAAGCTGCAGCGTCAGCGGCACCGTCACGGATTGTGTGCCGCTTTCCGCCGTCCGGTGATGAAGCTCCGCCCGTCTTCCGCCGGCCGCTCCGGCATGCCACGCGTATTTGCCCATGAGGCGGGCCGCAAAACCTGCGTCGGTCAGCCGGATTTGCTTCAGCGGGTTTGGGGCGCCGGCCTTCGCCTTCGTCAGCTTGCGAGCGCTGCCGCCAGCCAGGCCGCCCCTGGATTTGCGGTTTCCCTTGCCCTTGGATTTGCCCATCGTTTTTACTACCCCAGTCTCGTTTTGCTGTCACGCTCAATTGGCCACAAATCCGGTGTGCGTCAGCTCGATGGTCTCGATGGCGATATCGCTGTTTCTTGCGTTCAGTTCCGGACCGACCCATTTGGTGGGATACGCGTTGTAAAAATTCCAGCGGCGGATCGGCAACAAATCCTGGGTAAACAAAATAATCGCGCCGTTCTTGCGGGTGATGTCCCCGCCGATCACTTTGAGATACCAGTTGTACAATTCATCCGTCCAGGAGATGCCGCGCTTCAGCACCAGCGGGACGTGCTTGGTCCGCGCAGGCAGGCGGTGCACATACTCGTTGACCCCGCCTTCGGCATACTCATAAACTTCCGTTTCCACCGTCAGGCCGCTGACTTCCGAAAAACCCGCCACGAGCATCCCGTCAATCTCCACCATAAACCGGTAGGTGCCGGCCACTTCATGCCAAATGTCGAATATGCTTGCCACGGGTCACCTCATTTTTTGAACACGTCAAACGGGTTTTGCCGCTCAGGTTCGTCATTGATCTTGCGGTTGATCTTGGAAATCTCCTCGCACCAGCGGCGGCGTTCCCGATGCTCCATGTTCATGATCTCATCATGCGGCCAATGGAAGTAATAGGCGATAAAGCTGACTTCCTCGTAAATCCGGTCTTCCGGGTACAGGCTTATGCCCCTTCCGGAGCGGATAAAAAAGAGACATCCACCTCATGCTCGTGCTCGCACTTCGGGCAGACGACCTTGACGGTCATCTTTTCCGTCTCGTTGATTTCGCGGTAAAAGTTCTGCAGGTATGCAAGATCCGCGGTGAACAGCTTTTCGATCACCTTGGTGTCAACTGCCCTAAGGTCCCCCAGCTTGGTGATCACCCTGGCCAGCAAAATGATGGTCAGATAAGCGGGATTTTGCTGCACCCTCGGATCACGCATCGGCAAAATCTCATCCGCTGCCGTCGCCAGGCGCATCGTTCCCCGGCGGTGCAAATTCCCGTTTTCGTCCACGTACCCTCTGGGCAGCTCGAATTCGTACTCGGTTTTAAACGACATCAAGCCATCCTCCTGAAGCCATATTATTCATCCCTGCTTACCTGCCGGACGAAAGAAAGCGGCGAAAGGAACACCATGACCCGAAGGTCATGCTGTTCCCTTGCCGGCATCACCGTTATTGCGTCCGTATCATGCCTTCATGCGCCAGTTCCAGAAGCTCGATGGCAACTTCCGACGCCGTGGCGTTGAAGTCCGGCGCCGTATATTTGGTCGGCCAGGCTTCGATGACCTGCCAGGTGGCCACATCCTCGCCTTCTTCGTTGATGGCGATAATGGTGACGGTTTTCCTTTCGACAGTGCCTTCCACGATGCAATCCTGGATCCACTCCCACAGATCCATGGAATCCGTGGCGCCCCATTTGAGCGTGATGTTGCCGTATTTGGCAAGACCGGGCAGCTTGCGCGGCGTGATCGTATCAATGCCTTCCCGGTATTCGACCACATCCAGCGAAGCGTCGAAGCCCGACACTTCGCTGAAGCCCGCCTGCTCAATGCCTTCGATTTCCACCCGGAATCTAAACTTGCGATAAGGATCGTTGCGTTCGCCTGCCATATGAGTCCCTTCCTCTCATCGGAATTCTTCTTAAACGTCTTATGCGGCTGCAAGATTAGCGGCCGGATAATGGCCCGTATCCGGATTATTGCTCGCTCGTTTTTTGCGTGATGCGGAAGATGACGAACTCGGCCGGTTTCACAGGTGCCACGCCGATCACGCAGATCAGGCGGCCGTTGTCGATGTCATCCTGCGTCATCGTGTTTCTGCTGATGTCGATGAAGAACGCCTCAGCCGGCGACGAACCCTGCAGCGCGCCGCTTCTCCAGACGCGGGTCAGGAATGCGTCGATGGTGCGGTGCACCCTCGCCCAGAGCCGTTCGTCGTTGGGTTCGAACACGACCCAGTTGGTGCCTTGCTTGATGGATTCTTCGATGAAGATGAACAGCCGGCGGATGTTCACGTATTTCCACAGCGAGTTGGAAGAGAGCGTCCTTGCCCCCCAGATGCGGATGCCTTGTCCCGTGAAGCTGCGGATCAGGTTGACGCCCTTCGGGTTCAAAATGTCCTGCTCGCCCTTGTTGTATTGGACATACAGCCCGGTGACGCCGCGGATCACTTCGTTGGCGGGCGCCTTTTCCACGCCGCGGGTATTGTCGCTGCGCGCATAGACGCCGAGCACGGATCCCGAAGGCGGGATGAAAATGTTTCGTTTTTCCAGCGGGTCAAACACCTGCAGCCAGGGGTTGTACATGGCCGCGTAGCTGGAGTCGAAAATGTCGCGGTGCGCAAGAACGTCCGGCACGGCCGTCGTTTCTTTCGGCAGATCCAGCACCGCAAAACGGCTGCCGAGGCCTTCGCAGTGGGCAACCAGCGCCAGCTGCACCGCCGGATCCGTCACGCCGGGAATGGCCATGATGCTGACTTCATCGTTGTCGATGAACGCCTGGATGCCGGTGCGCTTGCCCGGACCCCGGTCTTCGCCGATGAAGCTGGAAGCGTCAAGCCCGCTTACGGAGCCGTCCGAACCGCCGGCAAGCTGCAGCACGACCTTGTCGCCTTCCGCGAACATGGCGGCCACGTCGGCGCCTTCCACCGCCTTGATGTTGGCCAGCGCGGATTTGGACGTCACTTTTTCCACGAAATTGGCGGCGGCGGCGTTGAATGAGCAGTTTTCAAAGGTTTCCGCCTCATCGCCATAGACGACATGCACGTTGAATTCCATCGTGGCGAGCGTCTTCGCGGGAACGAGGTTCGTGTCGGTCACGTCATCGCCCAGCGAATCCGAAAGCTCAATCACGTTGTCACGGGCGCTGACCACCGTGCTGTAGATGCGCTCGTCGCCGCTTGCGAACACGACGCGGTCGCCTTCATTGAAACCCGCGCTGTTTTTGACGCGGTATTTGTTGCCGCCCAGATCTTCGAAAATCTGGGTTTTTGCCTTGCTGGACGGCTCGCAGTGAATTTCCACCTGATTGCCCCAAGCGCCGGGGTTTTTGGCGGAGGCCGCCAGAAATTCCCCTTTGCCCTCGGCGGTTTTCGCGTCGGAAGGCACCACGCGCATCACATACGCGCGGGAACCGCCGTTGACGAAAAACTGGTCAATGGCATACGCAAGATAACGATAAGGGCCAAACTGATTTTCCGAAAGGTAGCCGCCGAAGTTTCTGCGAAAATCGTTGATGCTCGTGATCAGTACCGGCAAGCCTTCCGCCGGCCCGCGCTCCGCCACCCCCAAAAACCCTGCCGTGCTCGTGCTGACGCCTGCGAGGGGCTGGCCAGCGCTGTCAAACTCTTCCACATATACGCCTGGTGACAAATATTCAGCCATCTTTTTTTCCCCTTTCGACTTTGGCTTTTTTTATTGTGAGATTGGAACGAACGGATTCGCCCAATCGCTGACACCTTTACGGCTTGTGCCGGAGATCCACCTTGCGTTCCCTTACGCGGCTGACTTTCTTCGTCCGGGTCGAATCGAGATACACCGGCCCGACCTTGTAACAAAGCGACAGCTTGTAGGGAACGTTGGGAAAGAAGCTGATGGCGGTTTCCAGCGAGAGTTCCTCCTTCGTGATCCGGATGCTCTGCGCGGATCCGGCCAGCGATCCGACCAGATCATCCCCTTTCAGCACGTTGTGATCATGCAGCACCTGCATCGTTCTGCCGATGATCCGGTGCTCGTCGATGGCCCTGGTGAGCACATCCGACGACGAATGCGCCGTAATGAGATAGGACAAGTCCAGCGCGATGGGCGGATAGCGCAGTTCGCCGCCTTCATCGATCATCTCGCTGGTGCGCTGCTCGGTGTTTTCCTTGATCTCAAACAAAAACAGGCTAAGGTTCATGTCCCCCTTGTCATGGGGATGGGCAAGGCCGATGCCGTCGGGATGGGACACCAGATCGGGCACCAGCGCCTCCCGCAGCAGTTTCACCAGGGAAAGCCCGACATCGGCGATGACCGAATAATCCGCCAGACGCCATCACCCCTTCCAAAATTCCGCGTATTTCCCGAGGCGTTCCTTGGGAAACAGCTTGCCGATTTTCTTGTATTCCTGCGCGGCGCCTTCCATAATTTGCTTCATCGAGACGGGCACCCCTTCATGGGCGGCCAGATAGGCGGCCGTCAGCACGATGTTTTTGATCGGCCCGCCGGTGAGCTCGAAGGTTTGCGCGAGATACGCAAAGTCGATTTCGCCCGCAGGCATCTGCGGAGGAATCGAGGCGCGCCACAGCTGTTCCCGCTGCGCGGCGTCCGGAAACGGAAATTTCACAATAAACTGAATACGTCGTGTGAACGCTTCATCGAGGTTTTGCGCAAAGTTGGTGGCCAGTATCGTAATGCCGTCGTATTCCTCCATTTTCTGGAGCAGATACGCGGTTTCCATGTTGGCGTATTTGTCGTGGGCGTCTTTCACTTCCGACCGCTTGCCGAACAGGGCATCCGCTTCGTCAAAGAACAGGATGGCGCCGCTCAGCCTGGCCTGGTCGAAAATTTCGCTCAAATTTTTCTCCGTCTCTCCTATGTACTTGCTGACGACCCGGGACAAGTCCACGCGGTACAGTTCCGCATCCAGTTCATTGGCGATCACGCTGGCAGACATCGTTTTGCCCGTTCCCGGCGGCCCCGTAAACAGCATGCTGATACCCCTGCCGTAAGGCAGCTTGCGCGCAAAACCGAACTTGTGCATGACCGTATGGCGGTGGATCAGCCTGAGGCACGCTTGCTTGAGGAGTTGCACGGTCTGTTCGGGCAGCACCAGATCTTCCCACGTGACTTTCGACTGCAGCTTGACGGCCTTGTCCTTCAGCCGGTGATGAATCAGCTGGTAAGCCGCCTGGTGCAGCAGCCTGCCGTCCGACGGTCCGCGGAGCTCTTCGGACCCATCCGGGCTTGTCCAGCTTTTGCGCGCGGCGGCCGTTTGCACGGCGTCCGCCATCTGGCCGGGCGTGAAGCGAAATTTGGCGGCCAGCATGTCGGCTTCCCTGTCCGCAAGCGAAAGTTTCCCTTCCGCAAATTCGCGCCACAGCTCCCGGCTGTCTTCAAGGTCCGGCACCGTAAGCTCCACGGGAATCCACCGGGCGTGATCCGGCAGGGCGGTGAGCTTGATTTCCTGCTCGCTGAACAGGAACACGACGCCTTCCCATTCTTCAAGGCGCTCCATGAGCCATTCCAGGCGCCGGTCCTCCCGGCCGCCATCGAGCAGGTGCAGCTTGTCAAAGGCCAATAGCGCGTTCTCCAGCTTCGCTTCGAGGAACAGCTTCTCGATGGTTTCCTGAAATTCCGGCGCTTCCGGCGGGGTGCGGGAGATATCCCACTCCAGGAGAGGCCGGTTCAGTTCCCCGGCGATCTTGCGGGCGTGGAAGGTTTTTCCGCTGCCCTGCGGGCCCCAAAGCGACCAGATGAGGAGGCCGGAGTCCGCTTCCCGCGTGTGCCTGGTCATGGCTTCGTGAAGCTGGCGGTTGAACTTGAGGGGCGGCAGCGCCCGGTTGTCTTCCGCGGTGTGGAGCGCCATGGATGCGAGGGTTCCGGAGTACCGATACTCAAGCCCCAGAAGAAAATGGATGATGCGCGGCACAAGCCGCATGGGGCGCATCAGCACCGAATCTTCCTGCGCGGCGTCGGGATTGGCGGGTCTTGCAAAAAAAGGAGCCATCGATCCTTTGGGGTTGAGCAGCCGCTCCATCGCCTGCCGGCGGTCTTCCTCGCCCCTTGTGCACAGCCTGAGCAGCAAGTCCAGCGAAACGTACTGGCGTGTCAGATCGTCATGCAAATATCCGTACAGCTTAAGATATTTCCGCTGGATGTGCGGCGCGAGACAGACGATCAGCATGCGGAGGTCCTGGTCGCTCAGGGAAAACCGTTCCTGCAGCCGGAAAATGGGCAATACGACGCCCTGCTCCGCGGTTTTGGCCGCCCTGATCGCGATCTGGCTGTCCACCTGCTGCAATATCAGGTCCTGTTCGCCGCCCAGTTTCAGAAAGCCCTCATCTTCATCCAGAAGCTGCAGCGCTTCTTCCGCCGACAGAAACATGCCGCGAAAGGACTGCGCTCCGACATCGGCTTCTTGGGCGGAGTCGTTCATCCGGCGAATCTCGCATTCGATTATGTAATCCAGGCGGACGAGTTCGTCCGTTATGTGATCCATGGGATCCGCATAGGTCTCCACCAGATCGTAAAGGTCCAAGGAATAGCTCATGAACGACAAAATCCCCCAGCCGCTTGGCGCTTCTAGTCAAAATATTACCTTTCTTGCCGCAATTTGCAACCATCAAATGTCATGATTTTTTACATCTCGATTCCTTCTCCCGAACCAAGACGTCACATGGCGGCGAGAGCTTCCTGCAGCGTCATTTCGCCGGAAGCCACCTTGTCGATCGTGGCCGAGAACAGGTCCAGCATCATGTTGAACAGGTCGATGATCTCGATGACCTCGTTTTTGGGCAAAATCGTCGCGCTGGAGGCGGCGAATACGTACCGCAGGCTGACTTCCCCGTCATCCTTGATGTTGAAATGGCCGATGGCCGTGTGGCCGTTAAGGACAAACAGCAATTTCTCGACATCGGGCCGGGTTCCGTCCTTCCAGTCCACCGGTATGACCGAATAAATTTGCAGCAACCGGACATGTTCGACTTCATCTTCCGGCAGCGGAATAAAGTTGAACGTCAGAAAGCGGTCGCGGTTTTTGTAATCCTTAAATAGCGGCACAAGCAAAGTGGGCAGCGGCAGTTCCTCGCTGGGCTTCAGCAGTTGGGCGGGCTGATCCGCCTCTTTCAGGTACTGCATCAGGAAACCAAGTTCCGCCTCGTCTCGAGCGTTCGCAAGATCCGACAAAAGTTCGTCCTCCTCATCTTAATCTCTTTAATTTCGTTTGGCCATGGCTTCGACAAGCAGCTTCCTCTGTGCTTCCAGATCTCCGTTTTTGGCGAAAAACCTGTGCAAATCCACGCCGGTGGCGGCGATAAAGTTTTGCACGCGTTTGTACTGGTCCTGCGTTTCCGGAGAAAATTCCGGCAAATTGGCGATCATCTGCAAGATAAGGTTGGCGTCTTTGACGCGCTGCTTCTTTTTGTTTGCGTCCGATTTGTTGGCGTCGAAGATGCGCGCCAAATAACCGTTCGGATGCTGAGCCGCATAGTTTCGGCCCTTCTGCTTGAGCCAGTTGCTGGCGGTCCGGGCCACGCCGGCTCCCGAAGCCACGCCTTTGAGGACCGCGCCGGCCGTCGCGCCGGTGCCGGTCAGCGTTGCAATGTCTCCTGCGATGCTCAGAAGCTGCTGGCCGATAATGAAAGCCGACCGTTTGATCCTTTTGATATTAATGTCTTTCATATCCTTGGCCAGTTCATACTCCTGAATTTCGCTCAATTGCTTGAGGGCGGCTTCCCGCTTTTCTTTGGGTTTGGACGGGTCATTGGCGATATCTTCCAACGATTTCTTGTAAAGCTCCAGCTTCTTTTTGTCCGTACCCAAGTTAAAGTGGAACAGCGTTTTGCCAAAAAGGGTAATGTCATCCCGCTTTTTGACAAAACCCGATTGCTTGTACTTTTCCTTGAACTCCCTTTTGACCGCGGTCATTCTTTTCTGGTGCACGTAAGCCTTGATGATATGATAGACTTCAATGGCAATGGTGACGCCGCTGATGGCGATGCCGATGCCCGGAAGGGCGGTGCCAAGGGCTTGCGATGCGCCGGCGTTGTTCAGGATTTCCAGGATGCTCTTCGCCGTGCCGACGGCGCCTTTGGCCGCTTCGAGAAGGTTGCTGACGATGGTCAGCGTGCCCTCGAAAACTTCTCCCTTGCTGATGCCTTCCTCGCTGACGGCCTTCTGGTACATTTCATAAATGTTTTTGACGACCATCACGACGCTTTTGGCCGCATCAATCGCATCCCCGAGGGAACCTGACCATTTCCCGACGCTCTCGGCGACTTCCGCGACGCCCTCGTTACCGGCCAAATATGCGATGCTTTCCGTCGTCTTTGCGACGGCAGAAACCATTCCTTGGCCGGATTTGGCCGCATCCGCGACGTTTTCGGCGATCTCAAAGCCTTTTTCCGCGCGCGTTTTCTCTTTGTCTCTGGCGGCCTGCAGGATGTTTCTTAAAGCCACAATGCCGCCCAGACCGGCCGTGATCGCATCGACGGGCGCGGCGACGACGTTGACGATCGCGTCCATCTGCTTGGCGCCTTTCAGCTTGTTTTCCTTCTGCGCCTTTTCCTGCTGTTGTTCTGCCGTAGGATTCTCGGGCAAATCCTTGGTGAAATCTTTTAAATCTTCTTCCGCCTTTTCCCGCTTTTCCCCCGTCTTCCCGCTGACCTTGCCGGCGACTGTGTTCACCATGGACACTTTTTCATGGAGTTTTTCCAGCGTGCTCTTCTCTTCTTCTTTGAAACCGCCCAGCGCCTGGGCGACGGTTTTGCCGCCTTTTTGTTTGAGTTCGTCTTTCGCTTTGGCGCTCGCGTCAGACAGGCTGGCACCTTTGGGGGCAACCTTTTCCTTGCGGACAAAACCGAATCTGCCGTCTATTTTGGCCAGCACCCATTCGCCCTTGCTGTCCGTAACGGAATTGTAGATTTCCAGTTCTTCCCGGAATTTGATTTTGCGGCTGATCTTCGTGTCTTCTTTGACCTTATAAACATCGGCGCCCTTGTCATCCTCCTCGACGTAAAAATCCCTGAGCTGGGCGCCGCGGATGGATTTCATCACGGCCTTGAAGCCTTTGGGCAGGGGGTTGGGCAGCCGGGGGTCACTCGTCGATTCCGTTTGCTGCTGGCCTTGCTGCGCCTGGGTCTGATCCTTAAGGGCGGCGCCGATCGCCCCGGAGCCGCCAATACCCTTGGCCGCATTCGGATCCTGTTTGTCCTTGCCGCCCGCCTGGGGCGACGCCTGCTGCGGCGCTGCCGCATTCTGCAGCGGGGAAGCCGGCATGACGATGGCATTGGCTCTTCTTCGTCCCGCCCGGTTTCCCAAAGTCTGCTGGACGCTTAAAGCGGGTGCGGCCGCAGCGGCAGCGGCGGCGTCATCCGCCTGCTGCGAAACCGGCGCATTCTGCCGCGCGACGCTGCGCGAAGCCTGATTTTCCTCTTTCTTTTGAACCCGATCAGGCACGTCTATCATCCCCAATTGTCAACGGAATAGATTGGGAAGGCCGTGATTTCGTGGTGTGTGAAACGTGATGTGGGCGTGATGCGGATGCACGGGGTGTATGATCAGGAAACCTTCCATATAATGTCGAAATATGTATCCTTGTGCCTTTGATTATAATAAATACTAATCGCATTAACAATGGTTCTTGAGAAATGATCTGTGGCCGCAATCATGCCTCCGCGGCATTCGTCAAGGCATTCCGAACCGGACGGCCATGACCGCAATGTCGTCCGACTGCTGCATGTCGCCGGCGAAATCCTGCACACGCAAGCGGATCAGTTCCACCGCCTCCTGCGGCGAAAGGCCGCCGGCGTCTTCGAGGGCCCGGCGCAGCCTGGCGGCGGTAAACCATTCGCCGGCGGCGTTTTCCGCCTCCGTGATGCCGTCCGTATAAAGCACCAGCATGTCTCCCGGCTGCAGTTCCGCTTCCCCGTCCTCGTATGTTTCCCCGGGATCTATGCCCACCGGAAGGCCCTTGACGCCTTCAAGCTCCCGCACGCCTTCCCGTGAGACGACCAGCGGCGTGCAATGACCGCCGTCACAATATGCAAAGCGCCCCGTTTCCGGGTCCAGAATGGCCAGAAAGATGGTGGCGAACATCGTGGAGTCGGCGGTGCTGATCTCGCGGTTGATGGCGCCGATGATCTCGGACGGGCGCTGCGACATGCCGGCTTTGGAGCGGATCCAGATCATGAGGCTGGACATAAACAGCGCCGCGGGAATGCCTTTGTCGGAAACGTCGCCGAGGCAGACCAGCAGCTTTCCGTCATCCAGACGCATGAAATGATAGAAATCGCCGCCCACCTGCCGCGCGGGAATCAGTTTCGCGTGCAGTTCGACCCGGCCTGTGCGCATCGTTTCCCCCGGAAGCAGGCTCATCTGAATGTCCCGCGCGATCTTGAGCTCGCTTTCCATGCGCTCCCGGGCCGCCGTCGTTTCCCGGATCGTTTCGTAGAGCAGCATGTTCTCAATGGCCGCCGCCGCGGGGGAGGCTACCATCTCCAGCAGCCCCAGGTCGCGCTTCGTGAACCTTTTGTTCCCCTTTTTGTTGATAACCTGCAGCACGCCGAGGACTTTGCCGTTTGACGCCACCGGAACGCACAGCAAGTTGCGCGTGGGAACGCCCGCCTTGTCGGACACCTTGCTCGACCAGCGCGGATCTTTCGCGGCGTCGGCAATCAGCACCGGCTGGCCGGTGCGGGCCACCCAGCCCGCGATGCCCTCCCCCGGCTGAAGGCGGATTTCCTTCACTTCCTCGTTTCTCTCGCCGGTGGCCACTTCAAAATAGAGCTCGCCGGTTTTCTCGTCGATAAGAATGACGGAGGAACCTTCCGCGCTCAGCGTTTCCGCCGAAACTTCCATGATGTTCTGAAGCAGTTCCTTGCGCTTGATGGTGGAGTTGATTTTCAGCGCCACCTGCTGCAGCACGCGGGTTCTCCGCCATTCCTTTCGCAGTATGACGGCTGCCGCCGCCGTGGCCGCCCATGCGCAAGCAAAAAAAACGGCGATCCATTCCGCGATCATGTTATCCTCCCCGAGGGCGGCCTCTCACCCGCCCGCTTGCCCCAATGCCTCTTCCTGTGACTCGTATATGCTGAAAATCTTGTCAAACCCGGACAAACGGAAAATTTCCCGCACGTTGGCGCTCAGGCCAAACAGCGCAATGGTGCCGCCGGATGCCTTCATTTTTTTCGCAGCCGACAAAAGCACCCGCAAGCCTGCGCTGCTGATATACTCCAGCGCGGTCAAATCGAGCAGCATGCGCCTTTCGCCCTGCCCGATCAGGGCCAAAAGCTCGCTTTCCGCCGCCTGCATCGTCGTCCCGTCCAGCCTTCCGGCCACCCGCGCGATCACCCAGCCGCTTTCCCTCGTTACCGTGATGTCCATCCTCGTTCACTCTCCCGTTTGTTCATCCTGGCGGATTTTGAACCACAGCGTGAGCTCGTTCTTTCCCTCCGTCTGCCGGTATGCGGCGCGCTCCGCCTGCTTCAGCATCAGGTAAATGCCCAGCCCGCCGATGGAACGGTCGGCGACGGGCAGGCTGATGTCGGGGGTCTCGTGCTCCAGCGGATTGAAGGGAGTCGCGTTGTCCGTAAGCACCGCCCGGATTTCCCCGGAGCCGCCGAGGCTGAGCGACAGGCAGATATAAGGCGGCTCGCCGGCGCCTTTCGCGCCGTTTTTGAAACCGTGCACCACCACGTTGATGAACCATTCCTCGCAGGCAAGCTGCATGCTTTTGCAAGTGGCGCCGGATATGCTGTTGCTCTCGCAATAGCTGGCGAGAAATTGCCGGATGCGCTCCCATTCCGCAAGATCCGCAGACACTTCGATGGTTGCCGCCTGCATGGCCGCTCCCTCCTTAACCAAGCTTCAGCAAAAGCTGCTCGGTGGATTGCAGCCTGTGGCTGATGGACCTTAAGAGCCCCACGCCGATGTCCGGATACAGTCTCACCAGCCGCACGGCCTGTTCTCCGTCAATCACGAGCACCCTGGCCTTGTCAAACAGCGCCTGGGCCGAAATCCGGGACGGTCCGCTGTCGAACAGGGCGGATTCGCCGATGGCCTGCATCGGGCCGAACACGCCCAGCGTGCCTTCCGTGCCGTCCTCGTTTTTGCCGCTGAGCTCCACGTGGCCTTCCACGATCAAAAACAGCGCGTGACCGGATTCGCCCTGCCGGATCAAATACTCTCCTTCTTCGTAAACTTTCTCTTCGGCAATGGCGGCCACCCGTCCCAACTGATCGACGGAGATATCGCTGAACAGGGGCACTTGCTTGAGGAACACGATTTTGTCCAGCGCGCTCAAATATTCCCAGTTGCTCAACAATACCGCCTCCCCTTCCGCGGCGCCCGCTTTGACGGCGATGGCCTGCAGCCACGGGTCCGTGGCGCTGCCCGCGGCTTCCTCGCCGTTGCTGCGAAGCCCGCTCCGATTTTGGTAGTGAGCGAGCAGCGCCGCCGACAGGCGCGCGTTGCCCAACCCTTCGGACAAAATTTCCAGGCCGTGGTCGCGCGTTTCGTCATCCCCGTCTTCCAGCGCGCGCCGAAGCTGCGGAACGGACCGCTCGTCGCCAAAGCGGATCATCAGCGACCAGATCGTGTCCAGCAGCGCCTCTTCAATTTCCTTGCTGCGGGCCCGGGCCAGCTCCGCCCATTCGCGGCCGCCCGCCGCCTCGATTTTTTCCGCGAACGCGTCGTTCAGCCTGACGAGTTCCAGCCTCCGAACGCAAGCCGGCACCACATGCCGCTCCAGCTCCTGGTCGGTGCCGGAGGCAATCAGCACCTTCACCGCCGCCTGCCACTGGTCGTCATGGGGGGACGAAATGAACCGCAGCCACACGTCCATCCCGCTCCTGCCGATATCCGTCAAGGCCTGTTCGATGGCCGCGCGCAGCTCAAGATCGGCGGCGATGATCAGGTCCATCAGGCTCGTGGCCGCATCGCTGCCGCCGATGCGGCCGATGGCCCGGACGGCGGCAATTTTCACCGCCGGCGGCGAGTCGATGAGGCGCATCATCACGTCAAACTGCATCTCGCCCAGCCTGCGCTCGGCGATGACTTCGCAGGCCAGAATGGCCGCATCGCCTCCGGCGGCAAGCAAGGCGCGCAACTCTTCCGGCAGCCGTTCCGACATCTCCATCACGCGCAAGCCTTCCGCCTTGACAAAGGGGCTTGCGTCGGCCAGGGCTTTTTCCGCGAGAACGTTCCGTTCCTCCGGCAGACGCAGCGCTTCAAATTCCTTGCGGTATGCCAGCGCGCGCACCCGTTCATCGGCATCTTCCATCAGTTTCTTGCGGCGCGCCGGGTCCGCCGACCGCCAGCCATCCGGATGGATGGCCGAAAGCGCCAGCAGCCTGATATTGCCCTGGCTCGTTTCGCATACGTCCAACAGCGGCCCCGTCACCAGCGGATCTGGATTGGCGGCGTACAGTTCGGCAGCCACGCGCCGGACGGCCGCATCCGGATGGCGAAGCTGCTCGATCAGCGTCTGGCGCACCCGGTCGTGTTTCATCGATCCGATAAAGTCTTCCAGCAGATTTTTGACCGTGGAAGTGCCGGCCCGCAAATACCGCACCAGTTCCTTGATGTACAGGCTGCGGGTCAGCCAGGACAATATGAGCACGACGACAGCGGCCGCCGTGCCGACGACGGCCTGCGCCGGCAGGGAAACGCCCAGCTCGGAGTGCAGCATGGAAAGGGAGGAGCCGATCAGGATCCCCGCCGACGCCGCGATGCCCTGGGCCGTATAGCGGTAGCCGTCGCGCTGGCTCAGCGGCAGCATTTTGAAAAAGAAGTGATAGCCCGGCTCCGCAAAATAATAGAGCAGCAAGTACACGACGCAATAGCCGGCGGAAACGGCAATCAGCGCGTATTCGGTGCCGATGAACACGCTCACCAGCAAAAAGCTGACAAGGAATACGGCGCTGATGCCCAAAATGGTGTTGCTGGCGCCCAGCCTGTCCATCAGCCGGCCGGCAAACAGCTGAAGCAAGATTGCCATGCAAAACAGCACGATCACCATCATGCCGTAAAACGAGGTGAGCGCCTCTTCCGTCCGGAACACGGCCTGGGCGGAAGTGAAGTATTGGTATTCCATGAGGAAATAGACCGCCGGCATCATCGTCATGATGCCGATGACCGTCATCAGGAACGGAGAGCGCAAAATTCCCTTCACGTACGTCATGGACGAGCTTTGCGCCTCCGCTTCGTCGACCGCGTCGTCCGCCTTGATCGTCAGCGGCAGCAGGAATTGCCGGATGGACCTGATGAAGTTCGGCAGGCCGGAAAGCAGCATGACGCCGGAAAGCAAATAAATCAGATTCGGCCCCGTGAATCGGGCCAGCGTGCCGGAGATGATGCCGGCCACAATGCCGCCGATCAGCGCGGCCAGGATGAACACCGGCATCAGGCGCTTGGCCTGCTGCGTCGGGCACAAGTCGAAAGCCGTGTTCCACATCAGCATCGTCTGCTGCCGGACCACAAAATTGGACACGAGAAAAAGCTGCACATAAAACCAGAACCGGTCCGCGCCGAACATGGGGAGCAGGTACAAAGCCGCGCTGTTTGCGAACAAAAGGACGATGAAGAATATGTATATGGATATCATGAAGCGAGGCTTCGAGAGCCGCTGGGAGACGTAGGACAGAAACCAGCCTTCCAGCGGCAGCACAAACGCCTCGATCAGGTACATCATCGGCAGTTTTTCCGTGCCCGCGCGGCTGTTGAAGATCGCCATGAAAGCCGTGTAGTTGAGCATTTCGGCGATGCCCGCAAGGAAGAAAACCGACCCCATGATCCATACTTTTCTGCGATCCTCGTGCCGCAGCTGAAAAAAAGATTGCAATCGGTCTAACACCGCAGTCTCCACCTTGTCCGCCGCCGATTTTCGATAAACAGATCCGGTTCCAGCCTATCTGCCCATCAGTTTCCGGATGATTTCCTCCAGCTCGGGAAGCTGCCCTTTGCCCTTGATCAGGCCGAGCTCTTCCAGCAGGCGGAGAAATGCCGGATCTTTGCGTACAGCCGCCCCTTCATGGATCCACTTCGCCACGGTCTCCATGATGTGGGCGTAGCATTGCTCGACGGAATGAAATCCGTGTTTTTTCAGCAGTTTAAGGCGCGCCTTCTCCAGCGCTTGTTCCGATTCCGCCTGGGGCACCTTCAGGAACCGGTCCACCACCGCTTTCGGATCCTTGCCGGATTTGCAAAATTCCGCGATTGCATCGGGAAGCGGCTTGTCCCGTTTTGTGCCCAAAAGCAGCCACGCCGCCAGATCAGGGGTAAGATTGGCCAGCTTGCCGGGCTCCATCTCTTGGGGCGCTTGTTCATGCAGTCCGCCTTTTTGCCGCGCCTGTTTCGCATCGGGCTCATCATCCGGCAGCAAGAGATCGGCTCCCGCCGCCGCGCCCAGGAGCGCCATCAGCGGGAAGGCGCCGTCTCCGCCATCCTCTTCTTCCAGGCCGGGCAGCTCCGCATCCTTGTTTTCGACGAGCGCCTTGACTTCGTGTTCGTCCAGCTTCGCCGCGATTTCCCGCGTTTTGTCCAGCGCGCCGGCCACCGTATCCCAGTCCACCCATTCCTTCAATTGCACGGGCACCGTCAGCGCTTCGGTGAGCGCTTTGAATTCCAGCGCCTTCTTCTTCTCGGAAGCCATCAGTTTCAGGGCCAGCTTCTTCTCCGGCACCGACATCGCGAAAAACCGGCGCATCAGGTCCTGCTTGCCCTGTTTGTTGGCCTTGTAGGTCAGCCAGAGCACGATGTCTTTGTAGGGAGGCAAAAGGCCGTTGGTGTTCGCGGATATGGGTTCCTGGGGTTCGGCGCCCGAATCGGCGATGTCCCCTTCCTTATCCGGCTCGTCCTTTTTGAGGCGCACGCCCGCCACCGCCTGAATACCGTATTCCCAATGCTCCGGGTCGGCGCCTTCCAGGCGTTCCTTCGCTTCGCGGCGTTTGGACCCGGCCCGCAAAGCCGTCATCTGCAGGGCAGCCGCCTTCTGTCCGGCTGACAAAGCCAAAAACCGCCGGATGCGTTCGTGGTCCCCTTCCGCCGCCGCCTGGGCGATCAGCCTCATCGCCAGTTCCTGGTATGGCGGCGCAAGCTGCGCCAGGGCCGCGGAATATTCCTCCCGCGCCAAGAGCGACTGAACCATTTGTCCCAGCGCCGCGTTGCCGAAAGCGCGCTGCATGCGCTCCGCGGCATCCTCCGAACGTCCCGCGTCTTCGGCCTCTTTTTCTTTTTTCCGCTTGGGAGGAGGCGCTGCCGATCGCTTGCGCTTCTCCTCTTCTTCGAGCCATTTCACTCGCATCGACATTGGGTCCGGTACGCTCCCCGATCCGTGTCATCAAAATTTTCCGCAAGAGTTTAGCTATTCTAACTTTATCACATTTTTGGCGCCGCCAACGCAAGATTTGCGGAAAAAAAGAAAAAGCCGTCGCTTATGAAGAAGATGGAAGGCAAATATGCCACTAGCGTTGCATCAAACTTCACATCAAGAAAGTTAGGTTGAATAAATTC
>ERZ795043.493-NODE-493-length-31698-cov-34.844263_pt1 | contig 31698 bp, 21 predicted proteins | sample MGYA00375127_ERZ795043 | MGnify/ENA primary metagenome ERZ795043 (study PRJEB30172, sample SAMN05518447) | compost metagenome | isolation source: Feedstock adapted compost from Newby Island compost facility, Milpitas, CA | place: USA:Newby Island compost facility... | reverse complement strand
CAGGGCCGGGATCGAGATGCCCTTCCACGTCTGCACGTTCGGGTCGGCCTCGAGGCGCGCGAAGTCGGCCGGGGGCATGTAGAAGCCCCACAGCAGGTCGGCCTCGCCCAGCTCGATCGCCGTCGAGCGCGCGATGTCCTGCGGGACGATGCGGAAGACGATGCGGTCGAGCAGCGCCTTCTCGTCCTGACGGAAGTAGTCGTCGTAGCGGACGATCTCGATGCGCTCGCCGCGGACCCACTGCGAGAACCTGAAGGGTCCCGAGCCGATGGGCTCGAAGTTCGCCGGGTTCGTCAGGGGGTCGGTGCCCTCGTAGACGTGCCTCGGAAGCACCGGCATGTCGAAGACGGTCAGCAGGCTGATGAGCGGGGCGTACGGCTCCTTCAGCCTGATGACGACGGTCTTCTCGTCCGGCGTCTCGACCGACTCGATGCGCTGGAACGCGTTGAGGAAGCGGCCGTGGTTCGGGCCCGCGACCTCGGTGATCGAGTAGGCGACGTCCGCGCTCGTGACCGGGGTGCCGTCGTGGAAGGTCGCGTCGCGCAGCGTGAAGGTGTAGACGGTGCCGTCTTCGGAGACCGTCCACGACTCGGCGAGGTCGCCCTCGGGGCGCCCCTCGCTGTTCTGGCGCAGCAGGGCGCTGTAGACGTTCGCGCCCACCGCCGCGACGGGGTAGCCCGTGCTGATGCCGGGGTTCAGGTGCTCGGGGTCCGCCCCCAGCACCACGATCGCCGTCCCGCCGGGGACGGGCTGCTCCTGGGCGAGCGCGGGCGACGCGGACAGCGCCAACGCCAACGCGAACAGAACGCGACCGACCTTCCGCAAGTCCATCCTCACTACCGTCCTCACTTCCCCCATGGGAAAACGACGAGCGATTCTAGCCCGGTGCGAGCGGGCGGGTAGGGCAGGACGTCCCGGCGCTCCGCGCGCCATGGCGACGTCCCCGGGCCGCCATGGGCGACCGGCCGGAGCGTCTCGCCCTCGGCCGCCCAGCGACGCCGGCGGGGCGCCCGACCCCCGGCCACGCGGGACCGGCGCCCGACCGGGTACCATCGCGCGGTGGTAAGGCGGTTCTTCGCGTACTACCGCCCCTACAAGGGCCTCTTCCTCCTCGACTTCTCCTCCGCCGTCGTGCTCGGGGTGCTGGAGCTGGCCTTCCCGATCGCGGTGCAGGGCTTCATCGACGGCCTGCTGCCCACCGGGCAGTGGCGGCTGATCTTCCTGGCCGCGCTCGGGCTCGCGCTCGTCTACCTCCTGAACACGGCCCTCACCTACGTGGTCACGTACTGGGGCCACATGCTCGGCATCAACATCGAGACCGACATGCGCCGCAAGGCGTTCGACCACCTGCTCAGGCTCTCGTTCCGCTACTACGACGAGCAGAAGACCGGGCACCTGGTGGGGCGCATCGCGAAGGACCTCGAGGACATCGGCGAGCTCGCGCACCACGGCCCCGAGGACGTGTTCATCGCCGTGATGACGCTGATCGCGTCGTTCGTGCTGATGCTCTTCGTGAACGTCCCGCTGGCGCTGGTGACGATGGCCATCGTGCCGTTCACCGGCTGGTTCACGACCCGCTACGGCGGGAAGATGACCCGCACCTGGCGCGAGATCTACTCGCGCGTGGGGGCGTTCAACGCGCGGCTCGAGGAGACGATCGGCGGGATCCGCGTCGTCAAGGCGTTCACGAACGAGGACCACGAGCGGCGCCTGTTCGCGAACGACAACCAGGCGTACCGGGCGACGAAGCTCGAGGCCTACCGGATCATGGCCCTGACGCACTCGTCGAGCTACCTGAGCATGCGCCTCACGCAGCTCGTGGTGATGGTCGCGGGCAGCTACTTCGTGATCACCGGCAGCCTGACGTCGGGCGGCTTCGTGGCGTTCCTGCTGCTGGTGAACGTGTTCTTCCGGCCGATCCAGCAGATCAACCAGGTCATCGAGCTCTACCCGCGCGGCATCGCCGGCTTCAAGCGCTACCTCGAGCTGCTCGCGACCGAGCCGGACATCGTCGACGAGCCCGGCGCGATCGAGGTCGAGACGCTGCGCGGCGACATCGTCTTCGAGGACGTCCGCTTCTCCTACTCCAGCCGCCTGCCGGTCCTCGAGGGCGTGAGCCTACGCATCGCCGCCGGCGAGACCGTGGCGTTCGTGGGGCCGTCCGGCGCGGGCAAGACGACGATCGCCTCGCTGCTGCCGCGGTTCTACGACGTCGACGCCGGCCGCATCACGATCGACGGCATCGACGTGCGCGACATGACCATCGAGTCGCTGCGCCGTCAGATCGGCATCGTGCAGCAGGACGTCTTCCTCTTCGCCGGGACGCTGCGCGACAACATCGCCTACGGCCGGCTGGGCGCCAGCGACGAGGAGATCCTCGAGGCCGCGCGCCGGGCTCAGCTCGAGGAGCTGATCGAGAGCCTGCCGCAGGGCCTCGACACGCTGATCGGCGAGCGCGGCGTGAAGCTCTCTGGCGGTCAGAAGCAGCGGCTGTCGATCGCGCGCATCTTCCTGAAGAACCCGCCGATCCTGATCCTCGACGAGGCGACCTCGGCCCTCGACACCGAGACCGAGCGCGCGATCCAGGAGGCGCTCGACGAGCTCGCGAAGGGCCGCACGACGCTGGTCATCGCCCACCGGCTGGCGACGATCAAGCACGCCGACCGCATCGTCGTGATCGACGGCGGCCGCGTCGTCGAGCAGGGCCGCCACGACGAGCTGCTGCGCCTCGGCGGCGTCTACGCCCGCCTGCACGCCGCGCAGTTCGGCGACGCGGCGCGCGCGATCAGCGCCTGAGACGCGACGCCACGTCCGGAAGGCCCGGGCGAGGACGGCACGAACGCCGCGCCCCTCCCACGGAACCCCGCTCCCACCGGCCCTGACCCGCCGGCCGGCCGCGTCACGCCGGCATCACGAACGCATCACGGCCCACCGCGCATCCTCCGCGCCAGGGGGTGACCCAGCCGGGCGCAGAACGGACCGCAGGGGTCCCGAGGTCCCGGCGCAGCGCGGAAGCGCGGAGGAGGTAGACGGAAGATGCGGAAGCTCATCCTGTTCTTGTCGGTGGTCGTGGCGGCGAGCATGGTCCTCGCCAAGGACATCGAGTTCGAGCCCGGGTACGGCCCGGCCACATCCGGCTCCGGGATCGCGCGCTACAGGGACGTGGAGTTCGAGCCGATCCTGGCCGACGCCATGGCCCTGCAGGAAGCGCGCCGGGCCGCCGGCGAGGCGAGCCTGGCCGCGGGCGCGGCGGAGCTCACGCCCGGCGAAGGGTACGTGATCGTCGCGCGGTCGATCAGGACGAGCGACGGGCGCCTCGTGCGCATCTTCGAGGATGCCTCCGACCCCTTCGTCTCCAACGAGTTCGGCGACGCCTTCTACGGCGTCGAGTCGGTAGAGCGGCTCCTCTGCCGGGCGACCGCGTACTGACGCGGGCCCGGTTCGGGGCGCGGGGGGAGAGCGCCGACCGGCGAGAACCGGTCGGCGCCTTCTTCTGTCTCGTCGAGCCGTGGGTCAGTTGCAGTCGTCGATCGCGTCCACCAAGCGCACGTCCAGGTCGGTCCCCGCGGAGAGCCTCGGCTCGGCAGGCGGCGCATGTTGACAGACCGGCTGCTGGCTGGCCATGTCCAGCGCGGCGTACAGCGACACGATGGGAGCGGCGAACGAGGTCCCGGCGTAGGAGAGTAGGGTCCCCGCGCCCAGCGCGCCTTCAGGAGTGAGCGGCTCGAACTGGTTCCACTCCCCTGGCAGCGTGACTTCACCGACGTTCGAGTACCTACCCGGGAAGGCGCGCGGTTCGGCCTGCACCGCGACACCGACCACCTGGTCCCAGCCGGCCGGCAGCATCTGCCATGGCAGCGAGAAGTTCCCCGCAGCGGCCACGAGGGCCCTGCCGGGGACGCCGAAGTCCGGGACCCTGCCCTCGCCGTCGAGGACGGCCTCGAGCCCGGGGTGGACGACCGACGCCAGCAGGGCCACCACGTCGGTGAGGCTCTGGTTGGTGAGGTCCACGCCGATGGCCTTCAGGTAGTCCTCGAAGGTCCTGTACGCGTTCCTGTTGGCCAGGAAGTCCTCGATGGTCTTGCAGGGCAGGAAGACCCAGCTCATGTTGACGACGACGCCCTCGGGGTGCGAGACCTGCTTCGCCTCGTCCACGACCCCCCTCACGCCGTCGTTCAGCGCCGTGAGCACGTCGTCGGCGGTGATCAGGGGAGAGCCCGTGACCTGGGAGAGGTCGAGACCCACCACGACGAGGCGCTGGCCCGTGGCGCCCTGGACCCACACCGTGAGGCCGTCGCCGAGGGCGGAGGCGTCAACGGTGAAGCCGCCGAGGGAAGCGATCGCGACGTTGAGGTGGTGCATGACCAGCGCGCCGTGCGACAGCTCCCCGGCGGCGATGAGGCCGTCGATCTCGGCGAGCGTGGTGGTCGCGGCGACAGGGTCCTCCAGCTGGGACGGCAGCCGGTACCGCCCGCCCGAGAAGTCGTCGGCGACGACGATGACCACGTCGGTGGCCATGACCTGGTCTCGCAGGAACGGCCGTGTGGCCGGTCTCCCCGCCCTCGCGATCGCCTTGTCCACCGTGAGCGGGAGCAGCGTCGTGTTCGGGTGGACCAGGTCGGGGTCCTGGAACGTGATCGACCCGCGCACCATCCCGCCTGTCGACCCCGACAGGTAGAGGGTGGAGCCGGAGAGGTACAGGTCCTGCCCGGGCGTGTTGAGCTCGTGCGCGACACAGCGCTCCGGACCCAGCTCGTCCGGGACGTTCACCTCCACCTGAGGCGGCCTACTGGCGACGGTCACAAAGGAGAGCAGTAGCAGCGACGCGACCGCGGCGGCAACGCGGAACTCCTTCTTACCCATCACATCCCCTCCGATCGTCTCGGTGCTCGGCCGACGCCGACTGCCCTCCCCTGCCCTCCTCCCCCGGCGCCTCGGCGCCCGGCGTCATGCCCTGAGGTCGTAGCCGTGCTGCTCGGCCAGGTTCTCGATCTTGCTCAAGTGGACGGTCACGTGGTTGGCGACGTAGAGGGCGCGGGCGACCCTGAGGTGCTCGGCCGCCTCATCGTGACGGCCGACGCTCGCGAACATCTCACCCAGCTCCACGCGGGCGAACGCCTCCCAGATCTGGTTGCCGACCTGGCGCGCCAGGCTCAAGGCCGCGTGGCGCGCCGCCACCGCGTCGTCGAGCCTGCCGAGCTTGTGGTCCAGCTCGCCCAGGTTGAGGGTCGCGAAGTACCGCCGCCTCGTCAGCTCGAAGGGGTGGACCGCCTCGGGGTCCGGGACGTTCTCGACCGTCTCCCGGGAGCGGAGGTAGAGCTCCCTGGCCGCTTCCAGGTCGCCCTCGCGCCCCTGCACGAACGCGCGGTGCTCGTAGACGATGGAGAGCGCGACAGGGTCACCGCTCTCGTGCGCGAGGGCCAGCGCGCGGTCCAGCTCCGCCTGCCCGACGCCCGGCTCGATGATCCTCCGCATCACGCCGCTGAGGCTCACGAACACGGCCTCGCGACCGACGTTCTCTGTCCTCCGGGCGAGCTCGGCGGCGGCCCGGTACTCGGACAGCGCGCGCCGCGGGTCGCCGCGGTGCAGACCGTAGGCATCGCCTACTCTGCCGCGCAGGTCACGCGCGGCCTCCAGCGCCCCCGACGCCCCCGCGGCCTCGGCCGCCCGGTCGAGGAGAGCGAGCGTCTCGTCGTCGTGGCCGTGCGCCTGGAAGTAGCCCAGCTCCAGCTCGAGGAGCTGCATGAACGCGACGAGCTCGGCGTTGAGGCGCCTCTCGGCCGCCCTGCGCATCGCGGCCCTGAGGTCCCGCATCTCCGCCCGGACCTCCTGCTGCACCTGCGCCGGTCGAGGACCCTTGGCCCGGTCCGTGCGCTCCCTCAGGAAACGGAGGTAGTAGGCGGAGTGCCTGAGCTCCACGGCGCGCTGCTCGCCCGCGTCCTCCGCCAGGCGCTCCCTGGCGAACGACAGCAGGAGCGGGTGGCGGTCGTACCGGCCGTCCTGGTCCAGCCGCAGCAGCGACTTGTCGACCAGCGCCGCCAGGACGGTGCGGCTCGCCCCGGCGACGAAGGCCGCCGCCTCGGGCGTCACCGGGCCGACGAACACCGCCAGGCGCCGCATGACCTGCCTCTCGGCGTCTGTGAGCCGCGACCACGACTGCTCGAAGACGGCCCTCACGCTCTCGTGACGCGCCGGGACGTCGGCCGACGCGGCCCTGAGGCCGCCGGGGTCGAGCTCGAGCTCCTCGACGAGAGCGCCCAGCGGCACGGCCCTGAGCCAGGCGGCGACGAGCTCGATCGCCAGCGGCATCCCCTGCGTCGCGGCGAAGAGCCTGCGGAGGTGCGGCAGGTCCTCCTCCGTGAGGCGGAAGCCCGGCCGCACGCGACGGGCGCGCTCGAGCAGCAGCTCGACCGCGGCGTACCCCTCGAGGTCGGCGAAGGGGACGTCCCCACCGGGGTAGTCGAGCCCGCCGACGAGGTACGTCCACTCGGCCTCGAGGCCCAGGCGCTCCCTGGTCGTGACCAGCAGCTTCACCCCGTCGCCCGCCGCCAGCAGGCGCGGCAGGAGCACGGCAGCGCCGAGGACGTGCTCGAAGTTGTCGATCACGATGAGCAGGCTCCCGCCGGCCACGCGCCGCTGCACCGCCTCCCAAGGGTCGCCCCCGGCGGACCGGGGGATCCCCAGCGCGGCGGCGATCGCCGGCAGCACCTCCTCGGCAGAGGAGGCCGTCTCCAGCGGCACGTAGACGACCGCGCCCGGCCCCTCGCCGGCGAGCCTCTGCGCGGCGGCCAACGCCAGCCGCGTCTTGCCCACCCCACCGGGTCCCGTGAGGCTGAGCAGACGGCAGTCGGGGGTCTGCAGGAGCGCGGCCACCTCCTCGAGCTCCGCCTCGCGCCCCACGAAGCTGGTGGCGGGCACGGGCAGGCGCTGGTAAGCGTCGGCGGTATCGACCGTGGGGCCGCCGGCCGGCGCCACCCCCTCGGTGGCGCCACCCTCCTCACGCGCTCCGGCAGGGGCCGCCGTGCCCGCGGGCGCCGGCTGGGACGGCGCGGCGGCCGCCGCCAACGCCTCCTCGTAGGCCAGCACGGTGTCGGAGGTGGGCTCCATGCCCAGCTCGCGCTCGAGCCTCGCGGCGAGCTCGCGGTAGGCGCGCGCGGCCGCCGTCGGCCGGCCCCACCGCGTCAGCGCCCGCATGTGGTCGCGCACCGCCTCCTCGTCGAGGGGGTCGGCCTCGAGCAGCCGCCTCGCCAGCTCGGACGCCTCGTCCTCGTCCTCGGGACCGAGGTCGCCGAGCCGGCGCAGCGCGAGCGAGCGCCAGCGCGAGTAGAGCTGCTCGCGCTCCATGTCCAGCCAGCCGTCGAACTCGTCGCCGGCGTCGCCGCCGACGTCGCGCAGGAGCGGGCCCTGGTAGGCCGCGAGCGCTGCCTTCACGTCGCCGCGCGCCAGCGCCTCGTTGAAGGTCGCCACGTCGGTGGGCACCTCCCACCGGAGCTGGTGCTTCGTGGCTTCCACGCCCGGCGCGAACGGCAGCGAGTCGAGTCGCTGCAGCAGAGCCCTGAGGTTCTGCCGCGAGGTGGAGGTATCGGAGTCGGGCCAGAACAGGAACGCCACGCGTTCGCGGCCCACCCAGCCGCCGGCGTAGGCGAGGTAACCGAGGAGCTGATAACGCTTGTCGGGCGCGAACGGCACCTCGCCGACCCCCGCCACCGCCGCAGGACGACCCGTGAGCCTCACGAACCCCACCTGCGTGCCCGTGGGCATGTCAACGAATCATAGGGACCCGCGGCGGCGGCGGCGCCGACAACGGTACAGGCCCGGCCCGCCCGGGCTTCTGCCAACCCCCTTGACTCTACCTTAGTTATTTAGGTATCCTGGCCCTCCGTCGACCAGAGGAGGAGGAGATGACAGAGCAAGCGGTCGTTGCCACCGGCGCACTTTCCACCGACGAACTGCTCGCCCACTGGCAGGGCCATCGCGGCCTCACGCGCCGCGTGATCGAGGCCTTCCCCGACGACCAGCTCTTCGTCTACCGGGTCGCTCCCATGCGCACCTTCGGGGAGCTCGTGCACGAGATGCTGCACATGACGGTCCCCATCGCCGTCGGTGCCGCCACGGGGGAGTGGCGCGGGTACGGCGCCGGCGAGCTGCCGCGCGACAAGGCGGGCCTCCTCGGGCTCTGGGACCGGGACACCGCGAAGCTCAACGACCTGTGGGCACGGGTGACGCCCGAGCGCCTCCACGAGGACGAGGTCGCCTTCGGCCAGTACCCCGGCAAGATCATCAGCCACGTCCTCTACGCCATCGACAACGAGATCCACCATCGAGCCCAGGGCTACGTCTACCTGCGCGCGCTCGGGGTGGAACCGCCCCCTTTCTGGGAGCGCTGACGCCGGCAGCAGGTCGTGTAGCGGAACCGCCCGCCCCTTGGATCCCGCACAGACCGCCGCTTCGGCGCTACCGGGTCGCCCTCCTCGCCTAGCGAGGCGGGCGGCTCGCGTTTCGGCTGCCGGGACCGCTCACATGACACCTGTCACCCGGCGCGGCTGACCGAAGGCACTGCCGCGAACCACGGCCCCGGGGCCATCCTCGGGGCGTGAAAGAGACGTACGTAGCCCAACTGGAGAGGGTCACGAAGCGCTACGGCGACGTCCTGGCGCTCGACGAGGTGACCCTGCGCGTCCGGGCCGGCGAGGTGCTGGCCGTGCTCGGGCCGAACGGCGCCGGCAAGACGACGGCGGTCAGCACCCTGCTCGGCCTGCTGCGCCCGGACGAGGGCGCCGTGTCGCTGTTCGGCACCAGCCCCAACGACGTGTCGGCGAAGGTGCGCGTGGGGGCGATGCTGCAGATCAGCGGCGTGCCGCCCACGCTCACGGTCCGCGAGCACGTCACGGCGTTCGCCGCCTACTACCCGGCGCCGCTCGCCGTGGACGACGCCATCGCGCTGGCCGGCCTCGGCGAGGTCGCGAACCGGCAGTACGGCAAGCTCTCGGGCGGCCAGAAGCAGCGCCTCCACTTCGCCCTGGCTATGGTCGGCGACCCGGACCTCCTGTTCCTCGACGAGCCCACGACGGGTCTCGACGTCGAGTCGCGCCGCGACTTCTGGCGCCAGGTGCGCTCGTTCAGCGCCGAGGGGCGGACCGTCGTGCTCACCACGCACTACCTCGAGGAGGCCGACGCCCTCGCCGACAGGATCGTCCTGCTCGACCACGGGCGGGTCATCGCCGAGGGCTCGCCGGCCGAGATCAAGGCGCGCACCGGTGGCAAGGTCGTGAAGGCCGTGACCAGGCTGGCGCCCGAGCGGCTCGCGGACCTGCCCGGCGTGAGCCGCGTCGAGCGCGTCGGCACCGCGACCGAGCTGTACACGGGCAGCGCCGAGGCCACGGTGCGGGCGCTGCTCGCCGCCGACGACGGCCTCCACGGGCTCGAGGTGAAGGGCGCGACGCTCGAGGAGGCGTTCCTCAACATCACGGGCGGGCACGGGCCCGCCGACACCGGGCGCGGCGACGGCGCCGGCGGCGTCCAGGCCGGCACGACGCCGGGCGATGGCCGCGCCGGGACAACGCGCGGAGCAAGCCGCGCCGACAGGGAAGGGGTGTACGCATGACGACCGCGACGTTGGCCGCCGAGGCCGCGGACGCGCGCCCGCGGCGCAACCTGCTCGGGCTCGTCCTGAGCGAGACCAAGTTCGAGTTCCTCAAGCTGCTCAGGATCCCCATGTACAGCGTCGCCACGCTGGCGTTCCCGCTGATGTTCTTCCTGCTGTTCGGGTCGTTCTACGGCGACGCGCAGACGCAGGGCGTGACCGTGGCGCGCTACATGGTCGCTACGTTCGGCGCCGCCGGCGTCCTCTCGGCCGCGCTGTTCGCCTTCGGCGTGGGCGTCGCGTCGGAGAGAGGGCAGGGCTGGATGCGCCTCAAGCGCGTCTCGCCCATGCCGCCGGCCGCCTACTTCCTGGCGAAGATCGGCATGGCGCTGCTGTTCGGGGCGCTGATCGTCGTCGCGATCACGCTGGCCGGCGCCGTGACGCAGGGCGTGCGCGTCGCCTTCCTCGACTGGCTGTCGCTGCTCGGCGTGCTGCTGCTGGGGGCGTTCCCCTTCGCGTCGCTCGGGCTGGCGATCGGCTACATGGTGGGGCCGAACTCGGCGCCGGTGGTGCTGAACCTGCTCTACATGCCCATGGCGTTCGCCTCCGGCCTGTGGATGCCGGTGGAGATCCTGCCGCCCGTGGTGCAGGGCATCGCGCCCTACCTGCCCACGTTCCACTACGCCCAGCTCGCGGTCGGGACCATCGGCGCGACGCCGTTCGGCGACGCCGCGCGCCACGCGCTCTACCTCCTCGCCTTCACGCTCCTCTTCCTCGTCGTCGCCTACGTCGCCTACAGGCGCGACGAGGGCAAGACCTACGGCTGAGATGCACACGGCAGGCGATGGGCGGTGGACGCCCGCGTCGCCAGCTGAGGGGCGAGCGCCGCGTATCCTCGACGGGATGCGCTGGCGCTCGTTCACAGTTCCCAGGCGGGCGCTCCCGTGGCTCTTCTACCTGGGCATCCTCGTCTTCCAGCCGCTGTTCGACGCCGACGCCACGTGGGTGGAGTGGTCCGTCACCGCTCTCATCGCGCTGGCGTTCCTGCCCGTCTACGGCTGGACCGAGCGCCACGCGTGCTCCCGACCCTACCTGTGGAGCGGCAAGCCGGGCGGCGCCCTCGGCCTCGTCATCATGCTCGCGATGGGCGTGCTCCTGGCTCCGGTGAACGCCGGCACCAGCGTGTTCTTCGTCTACGCCGCGGCGATAGGCGGCCAGCTCCGCCCGCGCCGCCTCGCCGTCCGGGCGCTGGTGGCCACCACCGCCCTGGTGCCGCTGGCCGCGCTGCTCGCCACGGTGCCGTTCCCCTTCGTTCTCTACCCGTACCTGCCGGCGCTGATCTTCGCCCCCGTGGTGGGCGTGACGAACTACCTCGTGCGCGAGCGCGAGGACCAGAACGCCAGGCTCCGCATGGCGCAGGACGAGGTCGAGCGGCTGGCGACGATCGCCGAGCGCGAGCGCATCGCGCGCGACCTGCACGACCTGCTCGGCCACACGCTCTCGACGATCACTCTGAAGTCGGAGCTCGCCGCCAGGCTCGTCGCCCGCGACCCCGAGCGCGCCGCCAGGGAGATCGCCGACGTCGAGCGCATCTCCCGCGACGCGCTCGGCCAGGTGCGGGAGGCCGTGAGGGGCTACCGCTCGTCGGGGCTCGAGGGCGAGCTGGCGAACGCCAAGCTGGCGCTCGAGGCCGCCGGCGTGGAGTACGACTACTACTTCGAGCGCCTCGACCTCTCGCCCGCGGCCGAGAGCACCCTGGCGCTGGCCCTGCGCGAGGGCGTCACGAACGTGGTGCGGCACGCCGGTGCGTCGCGCTGTCAGGTGCGGCTGGAGGCCAGGGGCCACGACGTCGTCCTCACCGTGAGCGACGACGGCAAGCTGCCGCCGGACGCCGACTTCGGCAACGGCCTCACCGGCATGCGCTCGCGCGTGGAGGCGCTGGGCGGCGCGGTGTCGCTGCGGTCGACCGGTAGGTCCACGCTCCTCGAGGTGAAGGTGCCGCTCCGGGCGCGCGGCGGTGAGGAGACGGCGAGCGCGGCCATGGAGGCGCCGGCCACGGCGTGAGGGCGCGAGGTTCGTGATGGTCGAGGAGCAGGCGTGAGGGTCGTCATCGCCGAGGACCGGGCGTGAGGGTCGTGACCGCTGAGGAGCGGGCGTGAGGGTCGTGACCGCTGAGGAGCAGGCGTGAGGGTCGTCATCGCCGAGGACCAGGCCATGGTGCGCGGCGCGCTGGCCGCGCTCCTCGAGCTGGAGGGCGACATCGAGGTCGTGGCGCAGGCCTCGGACGGCGACGAGGCGCTGGCCCTGGTGAGGGAGCACGCGCCCGACGTGCTCGTCACCGACATCGAGATGCCGGGCACCACGGGCCTCGAGCTCGCCGCCGCGGTGGCGGAGCTCAGGCAGCGCGGCGAGCTGGCCACCAAGGTCGTGATCCTCACGACCTTCGCCCGCGCCGGCTACCTGCGCCGGGCCCTCGACGCCGGCGCGACCGGCTACCTCCTCAAGGACGCCCCGGCCTCGCGGCTCGCCGAGGCCATCAGGCGCGTGCACGCGGGCGGCCGCGCCGTCGACCCGGAGCTGGCCCTCGAGGCCTGGAGCGAGGAGGACCCGCTCACCGACCGCGAGCGGCGCGTGCTGCGCATGGCGGCGGAGGGCCGCACGACGGCGGCGATCGCCGCTACCCTCGGCCTCTCGGAGGGGACGGTGCGCAACTACCTCTCCGAGGCGATAGGCAAGCTCGGCGCCGCGAACCGCATCGAGGCCGCCCGCATCGCCAGGGAGCGCGGCTGGTTGTAGGGTGGCCCGCAGGTCAGGAGGCGCCATGAGGGTCCGCACGAAGATCGTCCAGACCGGCAAGAACACCACCGGCATAGCGGTGCCCGAGGGCGTGCTCGAGACGCTCGGGTCCGGCAAGCGCCCGTCCGTGAGGGTCACGGTCAACGGCCACACCTACCGCAGTTCGGTCGGCTCGGTGGGCGGCGCGCCCATGATCAGCCTCAGCGCCGAGAACCGCGCGAAGGCCGGGGTAGCCGGCGGCGACGTGGTGGACGTGGACATCGAGCTCGACACCGCGCCGCGCGAGGTGGAGGTGCCGGCCGACCTGGCGGCCGCCCTCGACGCCGAGCCGGCCGCCCGGTCCACCTTCGACGGGCTCTCCTACTCGAACAAGCAGTGGCACGTCCTGCAGGTGGAGGGCGCCAAGACCGACGAGACCCGGCAGCGGCGCATCGCCAAGTCGGTCGCCACCCTCGCGTCCGGCGAGCCTCGCTGACGCTCCGGCGACCAGGGAGGCTCGGCGGGCCCGCGGGCCCGCCGGCCCCGCCGAGCTACCAGACGAAGGGGATCAGCCGCTTGCGCGTGGCGGCGAACGCCTCGTACGCCTCGCCGAGGTCCGCGACCAGCGCGCGCTCCTCCACGCGGATGCGGTAGGCGAGGGCGACGCCGGGCAGCACGGTCACGGCGGCCAGCCTCAGCCACGTGCCGCACATGAGGCCCAGGCCGACGAGGATCAGGCAGTACGCGCTGTAGCCGGGGTGCCGCAGGAGCCGGTACGGGCCTGTGGCGACGACGCCCTGGCCCGCCCTCGTCTCCACGTGGAAGGTGAAGTCTCGGCCCAGGGCGCGGAACGCCGCGAGCCTGAGGGCGAGCCCTCCCCACGCCGCCGCCAAGCCCAACGCGAAAGGCAGGGGCTGGCCGGGGATGTGGCCGCCCTGCACCGCGGTCGAGAGCAGCGCGAGGACGCAGGAGGCCAGGGTGCACGCCACCAGCAGCCAGTAGCTGCCCCGGTCGCGGCGCCGGCCGCCCCCGGAACGGTGACGAGCCTCGTGCACGCGGTCCAGCACAGCCCAGGCGAGGGCGGTGGCGAGCGTCAGCGCCAGCGCCACGGGGTGCGAGACGAAGTAGGGAGCCACGGACGGGCCCAGGCTACCGCCGGGGCCGTGACGCCACGCGGCGTAGACCTCGCTTCTGCCGAGGCCCTCGCTCCACGGCGCCTGCCTGCAGCGGCCTCGGTGCCGGGCGCCGTGCCTCAGGCCTCCGCCGATGCACCGACGTCGGTGGGTGCCGCGGGGCCCCGTCGGCTCAAGCGGGCTCGACGACCTTGTTCAGGATCCAGGCGTGCTTGCCCACCTGCCTGACGCGCTCGAAGCCGTGGTCCTCGAACAGCTCGGCGGTGCCGGTGAACAGGAAACGCCCGTGGGCCACGCGCCCCGTGACCGTCTCGGCGATGGCCTCCACCAGGCCCCCGCCCTCCTCGGCGATCTGCCGCAGCGCGCCGCCCACCGCCAGGCGGAGGATGCCCTGGCCGCGGTGGTGCTTGTCCACGAAGCAGCAGGCCGTGCGCCAGTCCGGGCGCGGCGGCAGCTCCTCGTCGTACTTCCTGGCGTGCTTGATGTTCGACAGCTCCTCGACGCTGCCGTACTGGCACCAGCCCTGGGCCTTGCCGTGCTCGTCGAACACCAACGCGGCGTGCGCCCGGTTCGTGAGGACGCGCTCGCGCTTCACCTCGCGGTAGTCCACGCCGCGCTGCCCGCACTCCGGATGCCAGCCGATGCACCAGCAGCCGCCGAAGATGCCGCCGTTGCGCTCCACCAGGTCGGCGAACGCGTCCCAGGTGGCCGGCTCGAGCCGCCCCACGGTGTACTCGCTCAACGCCGTCTCCTTCCCCGCCCGCCGGGCCACGGTAACGGCGAGGGCGCGCTGCGGGAGAGAGATCGCGACTTGACGGCGCGCCCTCGTGGCAGTACCATCTGACCGTCTTTAGGCACTTGCCTAAAGCGGGCGACTAAGGCGGCTGGCTAAGCAGCCGGCCACGGCGCGGCCGAGCACGCGAGTCCCGGGTGGAGGGAGCCTTGAGCGACGAACGAACAGAGCGGAAGCGGGGGGCGTGGACGCCGCCAGCCGAGGGCGGGGCCGAAGCGCCCTCCGAGCGTTCGCCCGGGGCCGCCGACCCCGAAGCACGGCGGGAGGGGTCAGCCAGGGCCGCCGACCCCCGCGAGCGCATCCTCGCCACCACCGTCGAGCTGCTGGGCGAGGTCGGCTGGGCCGGCATCACCACGCGGAGCGTCGCGGGCAGGGCCAAGGTCAACAACGCCCTCGTCCACTACTACTTCGGCAGCATGTCGCGGCTCCGCACCGAGGCCGCGAAGCGCCTGGTCGCCGAGGTCTTCGCCGAGCCGATGGCCATGCTCGCCGACCCCGACGTGCCCGTCTCCGAGGCCCTCGCCGCCGCGGTGACCTGGCTGGGCAGCGGCGGACTCGACCCGGCGAAGCTGCGCGCCCTCGTGGAGGTGACGGTCAACGGGCTGCAGGAGCCGGAGCTGGCCGAGTTCAGCAAGGCCATGGTGCTCGAGGGCCGAGCCGCGCTCACGGAGCGCCTCGAGCGCGAGGGCCTGGAACCGGCCCGGGCGCGGGGCGTCGCCACCCTCGCGTTCGCGCTGCTCGACGGGCTGATGGTCCACCTGATCATCGACCCTTCGCTGCCCGTGGGCGAGGTCGTCGCCGCGCTCGAGCCCGTCTTCCGGAAGGAGCCACAGTGATACCCGGATCGACCACAGACATCACCCGCGGAGTCGCTGGCCGGACCGCGCAGGAGGTGACGCGTCGGGGCACGCTCTCGATCCGCTCCCTGCGCAAGACCTACGGTGAGGGACCCGCGTCCGTGGAGGCCCTCAAGGGCGTCAGCCTCGAGGTGGGGGCGGGCGAGCTCGTCGTCGTGCTCGGCCCCTCCGGCTCGGGCAAGACGACGCTCCTCAACATCGTCGGCGGCATCGACGCGGCCACATCGGGCAGCGTGCTCGTGGACGGCGAGGACATCGGCGGCTACGACCAGCGCCGGCTCACCGAGTACCGCCGGCGCGTGGTGGGCTTCGTCTTCCAGTTCTTCAACCTCGTGCCGTCGCTCACGGCGCTGGAGAACGTGGCCCTGATCGCCGGCCTCACTGGGTCCGAGGAGAGGGCCGAGGCTGCCGGGGAGCGCGCCGGGACCCGTGCCGGCGCCGCCGCGGACCGGGCGGGGCACCGGGCCGGCGGCGCCGGGGAACGCGCGGCGACCGCCACCGACGAGGCCCGCGACGCCCTGGCCGCGGTGGGGCTCGCGGGGCGCCTCGACCACTTCCCCGCCGCGCTCTCCGGCGGCGAGCAGCAGCGCGTGGCGGTCGCCAGGGCGCTGGCGAAGCGGCCCAGCCTGCTGCTCTGCGACGAGCCCACTGGGGCGCTCGACCTCGACACCGGCCGCTCCGTCCTGAGCCTCCTGCGCCGCGTGAACCGCGAGCGCTCGCTCACGACGGTCCTCGTCACCCACAACAGCGCCATCGCCAAGATGGCCGACCGCGTCGTGCGCATGCGCGACGGACGCGTCGAGGAGGACCGCGTCGTGACAGACCCCCTGCCGGCCGAGGAGGTGACCTGGTGACGCGGGGCGCGGGCGCTTCTCCCTGGCGCGCCAAGCTGTGGCGCGACCTGCGGCGCCTCCGCGGACCGTTCATAGCCGTCGCCGTGACCAGCTTCCTCGGCGTGGCGCTCTTCGGCACCAGCTACGGCGCCTACCGGAACCTCGTGGCCTCGTACGACCGCCTCTTCGAGGTGACGGGCTTCGCCGACCTGACCGTCGCCGGCGGTGACGTCGAGGGCTTCGCGGCGTCAGCCGCCGGCGTGACCGGGGTGGACGCGGTGACGACCCGCACCGTCGTGGACACCTTCGGGGAGGTGAACGGCAGACGCCTGGCCGTCCGCGTGATCGGCATGCCGGCCCAGGACCAGCCCGAGGTGAACAGGGTCGTGGTGCGGGAGGGCACCTACCTCGACCCGACCAGCGCCACGGGCGTGCTGGTCGAGCAGCACCTGGCCGACCACGACGGCCTGGGCCCGGGCGGCAGCCTGCGGCTCCGCACGCTCCTCGGCTGGCGCGAGGTGCCCGTGCTGGGCGTGGCCGCCTCGCCCGAGTACGTGTGGCTGGCGCGCAACCGCCAGGACGTGCTCACTCTGCCGTCCGACTTCGGCGTGGTCTTCGCGCCCGAGAGCAGCCTGCGGTTGATGGCGCTCGGGACCGGTCGCCAGGCCCTGGTGCTCCTGGACCCGACGGTCGGTGACGAACGCGAGGCCGTCCTGGAGCGGCTCGAGGGGCTCGCACGGGAGGCGGGCGCCGGCGACGTGGTCCGGCGGGAAGACCAGCCCTCGAACGCCGTGCTGCACGAGGACATCACGGGCTTCGGCGAGATGGCCGTGATGTTCCCGCTGCTGTTCCTCGGCGCCGCGGCTCTGGTGGCGTTCGTCGTCATGAGCCGCGTGGTGCACGGGCAGCGCCGTCTCATAGGCACGCTGCGCGCGAACGGCGTCACGCGCCGGGCGCTGGTGGGCCACCACCTGGCCTTCGGGCTCGTCCCCGCGCTGGCGGGCGGGCTGCTCGGGGCCTTGGCGGGCGAGCTGCTGGCGCAGCTCCTCACCGGCCGCTACACGGCGGCCCTGGCGATCCCCGTGACCGTCGTGGAGGTACACCCGCTCGTCGCGCTGCTCGGCGTCGTGCTGGCGCTGCTGGCCGTGACGCTGGGGTCGCTCGGGCCCGCGCTCGACGCCGCGCGCGTGGCGCCCGCCGAGGCGATGAGGGGCGCGTTGCCGGCGAGCCGCGGCGGACGCACGGTCTTCGAGCGCCTGGTGCCGCCCCTGCGCCGCCTGCCGCCCGCGGCCCTCATGGCGCTGCGCAGCGCCTGGCGCAACCCGGGCCGGAGCGCGGCCACCTTCGCCGGCGCTCTCGCGGCCCTGGTCCTCGTGTTCGTGTCCTGGGGGATGCTCGACTCGATGCAGAACGTGCTGCGTCAGCAGTTCCGCGAGGCGCAGCTCGAGGACGCCCAGGCCTACGTGAGCGGCGACGCCGACGACGTGCTGCCTAAGGTGACCGCCCTGCCCGGCGTGGCCGATGCCGAGGCGGCCGTGGTGACACGCGTGTCCGTGGAGGCCGAGGACGGCCGGAGCTACGCGACCTCGCTCACGGCCCTGCCGGCGGGCACGGCGATGCACGGGTTCCTCGGCGAGCGGGGCGAGCGCCTATCGCTGCCCGCCAGCGGCGTCCTCCTCGGCTCGAGCCTGCGGACCGAGCTGGGGCTTGGCGTCGGCGACCCGGTGCGACTCAGGCTGCCGGACCTCGGCATGTCGCTCCAGGCGACCGTGGCCGGCTTCGTGCGCGAGCCCCTCGGCACCTTCGCCTACGCCTCCCGCGACGTGCTCCCGGACGCCCCGCCGAACGCGGTCTTCGTGCGCTACCAGCCGGGCGCCGACCGCGCCGCGGTCGAGGCGGAGATAGAGGACGTGGGAGAAGTGCTCGCCGTCGCCGACTCGAGGTCCCTGGAGGCCGCGGCGAACGACCTGATGGGACTCTTCTACGCCTTCGTGGGCGCGATGCTCGTCTTCGGCGCCGTGCTGGCGCTGGCGCTCATGTACAGCGTCACAGGCGTGACAGTCGCGGAGCGCGCCGGCGAGCTGGCGAACCTGCGCGCCAACGGGGTGCGCATGGGCCAGGTCGCCCGCATCGTGGGCGGCGAGAACCTGGCGGTGGTCCTGTTGAGCCTCGCCCCCGGCCTGCTGCTGGCCCGCCTGGTGGCCGCCGCGGCCATGGCCAGCTTCAGCAGCGACATGTTCCAGGTCACGCTCGTCGTGCAGCCCCGCACGTGGCTCCTCGCGTGCCTGGCGGTTCTGGCCGCCGCGTTCGTGGCGGCGGTGCCCGCGTTCCGGTCGGTCGCCCGCATCGACCTGGCCGGAGCCACGCGTGAGCTGGCGGGGTAGGGCCCCCTAGCCCCTCGCAGCTGCCCTTTGGTCGGGCGCTCCTGCCGGCGCCTGCGCCGCCTAGCCGGCGCCGTCAGGGCTGGCGTGCGGCGAGGCCGTGCGCGGCGTAGTCGTCCTGCAGCGCCGCGAAGACGGCCATGTCGACGGGCATCGGGTGCCCGGCCAGAGCTGCCGCCAGCCTGTCGAGCCCGTAGTGCGCGCCTACCACGTCGCCCCGCTCGATGGCGACGTCGGGGTCCGGCACGAAGTAGGTGGAGACGAGGCGCGTGCCGTACGCGGTGGCCTCGAGCTCCCACCGCTGCCACGCGCCCGGCGTGGTGTGAGTGTGCTCGAGCAGCGTCGGCACGCGCAGCCGGGTGATCGTGAACTCGAACCGCGGGATGTCGTGCCCGTGCCAGTCGAAGGTGATGGCGCCGCCCTCGCGGAGGTCCACGGTGATGTCCGCCGCGAACGGCGCCCACCAATCGGCCAGGCGCTCCGGCTCGGTGATCGCCGAGGACCGGGCGATGGTGTCCGGCGAGCTGGCCACCAAGGTCGTGATCCTCACGACGTTCGCCCGCGCCGCCTACTAGCGCCGCGCCCTCGACGCCGGCGCGACCGGCTACCTCCTCAAGGACGCCCCGGCCTCGCGGCTCGCCGACGCCCTCCGCCGCGTGATGGCCGGCGGCCGCGCCGTCGACCCCGACCTGGCCGTGGAGGCCTGGGGCGAGGAGGACCCACTCACCGACCGCGAACGGCGCGTGCTGCGCATGGCTTCCGAGGGGCGGACGACGGCGGCCATCGCGTCGGCGCTGGGCCTCTCTGAGGGCACCGTGCGCAACTACCTCTCCGAGGCCATCGGGAAGCTGGGGGCTTCCAACCGCGTCGAGGCGGCGCGGATCACGCGGGAGAAGGGGTGGTTGTGAGGCTCAAACAGGGCCGTAGATGTCCTCGAGAGGTCTGGAAGAGTCTGGTGCCCCAGCTGCGACCTAGTCCAAACGTAGATCTCACATCGACGAGATCACACATGCATGTGACATCACACGCATGTGTGATGCGATGGCCATGAGAAGTCAAACAACGACAAGTCGCTCGCGGCTTATCGAACCACGGACAGTTCCGACTCAGCCTGCCGGCGCCCCACGCGCCGGGCCCTTACTTCCAAGTCTGGTACCGTCACTACTCTTCCTCGAAGCCGTGACTCTCGAACTTCAGCTGGCGACTGTTCTCCGTAACAGCACGTACTAGATGCTCGTCAGCACCGTTCGGCAGCATGGCCTCTACCTCGAGCCTGACCGTAACCTCTGCTCCGGGCTGCGCGGCCAGTAACGCGATGACCTCTTCAGCGACCTGCCCTGCGTCACGCCCGGCCCTCGTCGTGTCCAGAACGACTACCCCGTGGTACCGGCGTGGCCGGACCGCCGAAGGGGGCACTACCGTATCCTCCGAGTCATCCGCCGTTCCGATGGGCGTTGGGCCATCGGTGGGCATGAGACTATCGTCGGGTACGGGCGGCAATTCGGTCTCCAGCTGGTGGCAGGCGACGTCCGGCTTCACTACGAGGCCCGAATCGTAGGCCGCGAGGTTCATCGACTGGCCAGCGCGGAGCCCCCGGTAACGGCGAGCAGCTTCGTCGAAGCCCTCGGCGTAAGCGAACGTATCGCTCGACCACGCAGGCAACGACACGCCATTGCAGATGGCCTGGACCAGGACCTCGGGCCTCACTAGCCGAGGCAGGTAGAGGTAACTCGCGAAGTCCTCGACGAGCTGACGGACCTCCACGTGGTCGCCGCGCCATAGCGGCACCTTGTCGAGGTAGTCGCGCAGGACCGTGGAGCCGAGGCTCGGCACCAACAGCTCCTCGTTCCTCAGCTTCCGACTGGCGCGCACCGCAAGAGGTTCGGCCCCCGTCAGCCGCAACGCCTCCCAGGTGACCGGGTCACGCGGTGACGCCTGGGTCGGCACGAGTAGCCATTGATATGCCTCAGTCAGACGCGCCTTGACATCAGCGTCAGCAGCCTGCTTCTGCGTCTCCGCCTGGCGCACCTGGAACGGGCTCAGGTCGAGCGTCTCCTTCTCCGCGACGATGGACGCCCACGCCAAGTACCTCCGTAGCGCCTCCTCCAGGTCCTGCAGCCTGTTCTTGTCAGCAGCGAGGAACACCAGGGTGTTGCGGTAGCGACGCGGCGCGCTCCCACGAGACTCCAGGAGCTCCTGAGCCGCGCGTTCAGCGGGGTTGCCGCCCTCCCGCGAGTAGGGATGCTCCGGCGGCAGCACGACGAGCCCCGCCTCCAGGTCGTCCGGCACGTCCGCTCCGGACCGCGCTACCGGATGCACCCTAATGAAGTCTCCGGTGCTGCGTAGGTCGGCGCGAAGTCGCGCTTCCAGCTCACCTAGGACCTTGTCCCTATCGCGGTTCAACAGCTCGGCACGGTCCTCGGCGAGCTTGGTGACCGTCGCCTGCGTCGAGTACCAGAAGCGAGGACCGTCCTGGTACAAGTAGGTTGCCTGTGCAGCCAGCCTGCGGAGCGCGTCACCGAAGATGGCTGGCGATTCACCAGGCATCACACAGCCGAGCTTCACGCGACGGTCCTCGAGTCCCCGGTGCGCTGCAGCCGCAGTAGGCGCCGAACCCAGGTAGATCGTGCGGGCGACACGCCTCGTGGCGTGGACCCTTCCGAGGTTGGGCACCTCGCCGTCGATCTTCAACGGCAACGAGTTCGGGCCGTCCACGTCCTTCTCGATGATCGGCACCCAATTGTCGGACAGGTAACGTGTCAGCTCGAACTGCACACGCGGGTCGTCCACGGGGATCGTAGAGGGAAGGATCAGAGGGTTCTTGTCGCCCTTCTCCCACAGGCTGTGGATGACGGCCGCCATCAGCCGCAGTACCCCGCGCGTACGCTGGAACTTGGCGAGCGTCGACCAGTCCTCGTAGAGCCGGTCGAATACCTCAGGGTGAATCGGGTACGCAGCCTGGATGCGCTTCTCGTAGTCGACTGTGCTGCACTCGAGAGGGAACTCGGCCTTCTGCTCCCGGTAAAGGTCCGCGAACGCACGCGCAGTGACGTCGCGCTGCTTGAACGCCTCGGGTCCCGACAACGGCTCGAAGAGGCGCCTCCGGACGATCTCGAACCCTTCCTCGGCCGATGCCGGCCGCCACGACGACTCGACCCGCCCGATCACGTTCCGCAGACGGTCCAGCGCCTCGCGGCCGCGGACGCCGCCGACCTCGACGTCGTCGGCCAAGGTGTGGGGCGAGCCCTGTGTGTCGGAGGCCGGCAGCGAGACCACCAGAAGGCAGTTGCCGGCGAGCTTGGCCGACTCCGTCAACGCCTGGGCGAACGTGAACTGCGTCTCGAAGCTCCCTCCGGGGAGGTCGGGTTGATCGTGTAGTTGTCGTGCGTATGCGACCCACTCGTCGATGAGGATGAGGCAGGGCCCATAGTCGCGGAAGAGCTCGCGAAGCGTATCCCCGGGGCTCGTGGCGTGCGCATCGTCGTTCGCCACGCGCGAGTAGGCCTCCTTGCCCCCGAGCTGCCACGCCAGCTCGCCCCACAGCGTGCGAACGACGGTCCCGTCCGGCTTCGTCACCGGGTTGCCGGGCGAGATCTTGTTGCCGACGAGCACGACGCGCCGCACGCTCGGCAGCCTCGAGACCCCAGCGGCGGCCATCACGTCGTCGACGCCTATCAGATCACCAGGGTTGGCGCCTGAGAACAGGTGGTACAGCGCCAGCATCGAGTGCGTCTTGCCGCCGCCAAAGTTGGTCTGGAGCTGCACCACCGGGTCGCCACCCTTGCCGGACAACCGCTCCACGGCGCCGATGAGCAGCCGCTTCAGGCTCTCCGTCAGGTACGTTCGCCTGAAGAACTCGATCGGGTCTCGGTACTCGTTCGAACCCTCCCCCAGGTGTACTTGCCATAGGTCCGCGGCGAACTCGGCCTGCTGATACCTTCCGCTGGCCACATCGGGGTGTGGTGAAACGACCTCACGCCACGGCCTAAGCGCACCGGTGCTCGCGGCCTCTACCAGCGACCCTCCGAGCTTCCGCTTCTCGTTGCGCACCTGCTCCTCGTAGACGAGGCGACGCAGTTCCAGCTTCATCCGCCCGATCTCGTCAGCCTCAGGCGCGGAGATTGCCGTCAGCAGACGGGCTGCGGAGTCCAGCGCTCTGTCCGCGTCGTCGCTCGAGAAGGGCTCCTGGTGCGCCCACTTGTTACGCCACGTCCGCAGTTCCGAGACGAGGTTCCGCTCGGCGAATCCTAGAGTCGAGCGAAAGACCTCGTTCCACGTCTCCCACATGAGCTTCAGGAGCCCCGCGACGTCCCAGTCGGCGATGGGCTTGTTGGCCAGCGTCGGGTCTTCGGCGAACTTGCGGACCGTGTCCATGTTCACAGCGCCGGCCCGAATCTTGTCCACAACCTCCCGCTCTACGAACGGGGCCAATCCAGCCCTAAGGAGCTGAAGCGCCTTCCCGACCCGTTCCTGGTTCGTGATAGCCATAGTTCAGCCCCCGATCTCGCCGAACATCTCGCCCTGCTCCGCACGCCCCTGACCTACCTGACGCGCGAGCCGCGTGATCTCAGGCCAACTCTGCACCAACGAGTTGTACTGCAACGCTTCCGACGCTCGCTTCTTGCGCTCGGCGATGGCGTACAGGCGGTAAGCGAGCTCACGCGCCGTCTCCGCCTTGCTGCCGAGCTTGGCGACCAGTTCTGCCGCGGCCCCCTCGCCGCCGGCTTCGAGGACGCGAATCAGGTGGTGCACCGCCTCCCAGTACGTGAAGCGCTCGTCCGTGGCGGGGTCCCAGCTCTCGGACAGCTCGTTGGCCGCGAGGAGTCGAACCTTTCCCCGGCCCTTCTGCACGACGCCCGCCTTCTCGAGGCCATCGAGGCTCGTGTTCTTGGCCTTCGAAAGGATGTCGGCGACGCCGTACTCGCCTTCCGCGAAACCGTGCTGCTCGAACCAGGCGATAGCGAAGCGGGTGTCGGCATCGAAGTCGCCTTCCTGCTCGGCCAGCGTCTCATCCAATACCTGGTTGATCAGCATCAGTGCATCACGGACGCCGACAGGATTGCCCTCGGCGTCGAGTACCTTCCCATAACGTGTGTAGATGGCCATGCCGGGGCCGATGGCAGCTTGTGCAAGGTCTACAGGTGCAATGTTCCCTTCCTGGAGGTGGCGCAGCGCCACAGGAAGCTCGGCCTTGAGGGCCGAGATGAACTCGCGGCGCGTGGCTGTAGGCGCATTGTCTGGACGCTTGCGACAGACGAGGACGATGCTGGAAGCGAGGGCATTTGTACCCATAGCGACTTGACGGGTTTTCATTTCGGTTCGCATGGGCCAAGTGCCACTGATGCCGAAACCGGCGCAGACCACCGCATCCAGGAAAGTCTCCCATCCAGTGCTGGCAATGCCTTCGTTGCTTTCGGTCTCTGACTGCTTGAAGGCGTAGTAAATCGTCACCGGGAAGGCCGAATGAACCTGCTGCACAAGCTGGCGCATGGCCTGTGTCATGCCTTCAAGAAAAAAGGATTCGGCCTTCTCCTTGCTGCCATGCCGGTATGGTGTAGCGACGAGTTCTGCTGTCTTAGGAGTCGCTAACGTCGCAAAGAGCTCAGGGAATATTTCGCGGAGCGACCGGCGCAGCCAGACATAGAAAAAATCCGATAGATCGGCATAGCCGATGTTGTCGTAGTAGGGTGGGTCAGTCGATACCACCTTCGTTGAACTCATCTCCTGAGTACATGCATCTGCTTGTGATGCAGTGCCTGTAGAAGGCGGGTTCATCCAAGCTAACGGGTCGTGCGAATAGAAGACTGCGGCCTCGGCACTACCGGTTGCAGAGCCAAGAAAGTTGGGCTCTGCGAAGTCCCAAAGCATCGGTAACGCTTGCCTCCCGAAGCAGTGTTGTGCCTTCTCGCCGACACTGTTCCACCTGACTAGGCTGTTTCCGGTCATTGCCATTCGATCAACCGCAAACGCTAAATACACTCCAATTGCATCGGCATAGGCAGTGGCTCCGGTGCCGCCTTTGCGCAGCGGGGTGGCGTCGTCGGGGAGGCCGGCGGCGAGCGCGTCGCGCCGGACCTGCGCCATCGCTTCGCCCACGAGGTCGGAAAAGGTGGTCAGCGCCACCAGTTGGCGCGGGGTGAAGAGGTCGCCGTAGGTTTTCAGGCCGTAAAGCGGAGGCGAGAACCAGCGGGGGTTGTCTGGCATCTCGACATCCGGTTTCCATTCGGGTCTGGCTTTCTTAGCGGCATCCTCGTGCTCGTGTGTGGGCGCGAGATACACGCGGCCGCGACCTTCGGCCACGACCGCCATCAAGCGTGCCCCCATGCGGCCGGCATTTGCTTCCGCATAGATGTAATCGGGGGAGATCGGCGTGCCTGACATCAGGCACTCGAAGTTCGCGCCACGCGCCAGCTTGGTTCCGCGCTTGGCCCGTTCCGGATCTTTGGGCTTGCCAACCTTGACCGTGAACCGGTAGCTGTCGCCCTCGATGACTGGCTCGACATAGGCTTCCTTGCCGGCCTTGGTGGAGAGCATGAAGGTCGAGGCCAACGGCACGTCCACGTGCGCGAACGCCGGGTTGGGACTCTTGACCGTGCGGGCCCAAATCCAGGCGATCACGGTCAGTTCCTGGCCCGCGTAGGGCTTCAGGTCGGGCCGTTCCTCGGCCATTTCCGCGGTGATCCTGACCTTGGGGTAGAGGTGGCCGATGCACTTTTCGGCCTCGTTGCGCATCCACTCGCCGTAGTAGCGCACGTCCTCGGCCAGGCCTTGCGCCCCCTTCCATTCGCGCGAGAAGAGCCTCTGGTCGGCCCGCGCCTTCGGGTTCACGGGCGGCAGCCCCGCGAAGCGGGGCGGGATCTCGATCATCGCCTTGTTGATGAGCACGGCGACGGGGTTGAGGTCGCTGGCGTAGGCTTCCAGCCCGAGCCGTTGCGCCTCCAGCGGCAGCGCGCCGCCGCCCGCGAAGGGGTCGTGGAAGGCGGGGAGCTTGTCGGGGTCGAACAGCTCCTTGGCGCGCGGATGGTCCTTGTTATCCTCGCAGGTGCGGTGCCAGCTCTTGCGGATCTCCTCCCGGGCTTCTTCGAGGACCGCATCGTTCGTGGTGTTCTCCCACTGGACCAGCTTCTCGATGATGCGGAAGAGACGCTCGCGCTCCTTCTGCTGCGCCTCTTCAGTAGGGAACAGTTCGGGCAGGGAGGAAGGGTCGTCCACCATCTGCGCGAAGATCACCGCACGAGCCGCCGCTAGGGGGCGCCTGGCCCACCATAGATGCAAGGTGCTCGGGTGACCATGACGGATGGACTTCTCTCGGGTGGAGGCGGCGTTAATGGCCTCCAACGGAAGGGCGACCTCAATCAACTTTCTTCGAACTGAGCTCACTGGGATGCCCCTTCCAACTCGCTGATGAGCCATTCGGCCAGGACCCGCGTTCTGCGGGCGATGCTCGGTATCTCTATGGCATGCTCCGCACTTGGAGTCAGCCTGATGGCGTGGCAGACGCGATTACGGAGGTCCCTTAAACCCCGTAGTTCAGACTCCTTTTCAGGGCGGTTCCGGAAGAGACCTAGACCAGCGCTGGCTGTGATCTTCTGACCGAAGCTAGCACAAGACAGCCTGTCGATGGCAATGTTGCGTTGCTCGTAATCTCGCCAACTTCTCTCGATACTCTCCCGATGCTTTGGGCGCAAGCACCTCATCCATCGATCCTGATCGTGACCGCAGCTCCTACGAATCCACTCTGTCAGCAAGACTTCTACTGCGACCAACTGTCCGAAAAGTAGGGAATAGACCGGCAAACGCTGAAGATCAGATAAGGTGACTAGCCCGACCACATCGCCATCTTCTACCAACAGGCGAAACCTCTGCTTGTCCGCCGTTTCAACAAAGGCGAGCAAAGGAGCGCCGGACGACATGAACATCTCAGAGGTCAGGGGCACACGACCCTGATCGCGTATATAGATCGCCACGATGTGTTGTCCATCTGACTCCGTCAGTGGAATCTGATCGAAGCTCGCCAACGCAGGGTCTTCTTCTATCGACTGCCATCGGTCAACGGGACGGCAAACCAGCGCATCCCGAGGGGTCGCAATCGTGATGATCGGAGCATGCGTCCACGCAGCCTCAAGGGCGTATCTTCCTTCTCCCTCCAAGAGGGTGCTCGCTCTGTTCCTCAATACGGCTCCTCCCCGTGGGCCAACAACTCCTTGAAGTCGTAGTTGACACTTGTTACGCCGAAGTCTGGCTCTCGCTTGAACGGGCGTCTCAGATACAGCACGCGGTGGTGGTCCTCGCCTTGGAACTCGACCAGCGCCAGGATGTAGTCGTCGGGCTTGTTCAAGGAGTAGAGGATCTCGTTCTTCGTGACGGTGATGGCGTCCGCGCCCGCGACACGGCCCTTGACCTCGATGAAGCGCAGCCTGCCCGTAGTAGGGTCGCGGCTCTCGATGTCGTATCCGAGCCTCTCGTGCTCGCGGTCGATCGGCTCGTAGCCGAGGCGGCGCTCGACGTCCATCACGATCGCTCGCGCCCGAGCCGCGCTGGCCTGTGTGTCGACCGGAGCCGTTCCGACGGACGCTGGCCTGCCCATGACCTTCGCGATCAGGCCCATCGGAACCACCACCACGCCACCGACGACGACTGGGGGTAATGCCGAGATCTGCGCTTCGCGGTCCAGCTCTGCGAGCCGCCGCTCTAGACGCATCTGCAGCTCGTCGGCGCGCCTTCGGGCCTCCTGGGAGTTGAGCCGCGCCCCGGCCTTGCCCGCCTGCTCCTGGAGCTTCAGCTCCTCCGCGCGGTGGTCCCAGTAAGCGATCTCCTTGGTCAGGCGGTCCTTGACTGCAGCGCGCGTCTTCGCGATCCACGCCAGGCGGCGCTCACGCACTTCCTTGACGTGCTCTGGGACTACCTCCGCGATGGCGTAGTTCTGAGCGAGCTGCTCGACGCCTTGGGCTATCCAAGCGGCCTCAGGCTGGGCGAGCAGGGTGGTGACATCGGGTTCGTACTCTTGCAGCGGCCTGTAATCAAGGTAGGGTGCGTAGTGCAAATGCCGCATACTGCCTGATGCATCGGTCTCGACGTAGAGCATGCGGCGCGAGATGGCTCGCCGTTCGCCGGAGGGAAGCACCGTCGCGTCCTGTATCGCGTGCTCGAGGAAGAAGAGCACCCGCGGCGAGGTGCTGGGGTCGCGCTCGTCCACCAGGACCGCACCGCGCCTTAGCAGGTCGCGGTGACGCTCGAGGGTGAGGTCGATAACGGCGTCTAGCAACGGATGCCCTGGACAGACGAAAGCAGCTAGCGGTTTCCCCGGCGGCGCGATCAGGTCCTTCTCGAACACGATGCGCTCGTACCGCGGCAGCACTGGGTCTCCGATGCCTATCTGTCTGTCGCGGTTGCGGACGGTCGCCGGTACGTGCGTCACCTCGTAGCGCTTGGGTTCGCGCTCGCGGACGGAACCACCAAGCCGCCTGAAGGCCTCGAGGAAGAACGACTCGATGTAATGCGGCTGCAGTCGCCGCGCTTCGGCGCGTTCCATCTCCTCGCGCACGCGCGCCACGCGGCTCGCGTCCATCGAGTCGTGCGCCAGCGCTCGCTCCTCCAGCAGGTCCTGGAGATGGGCACGGTCCACCGCGTGCTCGATGGCGCGCGTGAGGCGCGCCCGCACCTCTGGCCGGTCGCCATAGCGGATCGCCTCGATCAGCAGTTCACGCAGTGGCTTGCCCTCGAACTGGAGCTTGCCCAGCACATCGAAGACCTGCCCGCCTAGCGCTTGCCTGGCCTCGTCCAGCTTCTCCAGCAGGCGCCGATACACGTCGCCTTCGCGCGTCTCCTCGGCGACCAGGTTCCAAAGGTGACAGACCTCGGTCTGACCGATGCGGTGGATGCGACCGAACCGCTGTTCGAGTCGGTTCGGGTTCCACGGCAGGTCGTAGTTCACCATCAGGTGCGCGCGTTGGAGGTTGATGCCCTCGCCCGCAGCATCGGTGGCGAGCAGGACACGGACCTCTGGGTCGTGCAGGAAGCTCTCCTGGGCCTTGCGGCGCTCCTCACGACCCATGCCGCCATGGATCACCGCGACAGAATCCTCACGACCGAACAGGGCGGTTATCCGGCGTTCGAGGTAATTCAGAGTGTCGCGGTGCTCGGTGAAGATCACGAGCTTCTGGCGAGGCGACGGCTTGGGCTTCGAACCCGGACCTGTCGACCTGGCCAGCCCGTCTGAACCGTCCGAACGCGATGAGGGCGAGAAGATCTCGCCGAGCAGTTGCGAGAGCTCGCGCCACTTCGTGTCCCGGCCGTTGCGCCGGACCTCAGCAGCGAGGGCTTCCAGCCGGCGCAGCGTCTCGATCTCGATCTGGAGCTCCGCTATGGTGCTCGCGGCAGTAGCCTGGTCGAGCACCTCACGCTCGACCTCCTCGACCTCGCTCTCGGGAGCGTCTTCGAGGTCCTCGACGTCGTCAGGGTCGAGCAAGCGACCGGCGTCTATGGGCGCGGTCGCGCCTCGCTGGAGCAGCTCGAGCTCGCGCAGACGCTTCTCTAGCCTCTCCCTGCGCCGCCGCAGCGACTGGTATATGGCCTCGGGCGACGACGCGAGTCGGCGCTGTAGCATCGTGAGCGCGAAGCCCACCGTGCCTGCACGCCTATCGTTCTGGAGCGCTTCGGCACGGTTGAACTCCTCGCGCACGTACTCCGTGACTTCCTTGTAGAGCCGTGCTTCCTCCTCAGAGAGCTTGAAAGGGACCGTGTAGGCGATGCGCTCGGGGAAGAGCGGCGTGCCGTCGAACTTGAGGAGGTTCTCCTTGACCATGCGCCGCATCAGGTCGCTCACGTCAACCTGATGGACGCCGTCGCGGAACCTCCCCTCGAAACGGTCACCGTCCAACAGCGCGAGGAAGAGCTGGAAGTCCTCCTCCTTGCCGTTGTGCGGCGTCGCCGTCATCAGCAGGAAGTGTCTGGTGATGCCGGAGACGAGCTGACCGAGGCGGTACCGCTTCGTGTACTTGACCTCGCCCCCGAAGAAGGTCGCGGAGAGCTTGTGGGCCTCGTCCACGACTACCAGGTCGTAGCGGTTGTCAGGGGCGACGAGCTTATCCTGAACGTCCTCGTCCCGCGCGAGCTTGTCCAATCGGGCGATGACGAGGTCGTTCTCCAGGAACCAGTTCCCGGTGCGGGCCGCCTCCAGTTTGTCGTTGGTGAGTATCTCGAACGGCAGGTGGAAGCGCCGCCAGAGCTCGTCCTGCCACTGCTCAACCAGGCTGCCGGGGCAGATGATCAGGCAGCGCTTGAGGTCTCCCCTGGCGATCAGCTCCTTGATTAGGAGCCCCGCCATGATGGTCTTCCCCGCGCCGGGGTCGTCCGCGAGCAGGAATCGTAGCGGCTGCCGGGGGAGCATCGCCTCGTAGACGGCGGTGATCTGGTGCGGCAGGGGCTCGACTAGGGAAGTATGGACCGCCAGCTGCGGGTCGAACAGGTGCGCGAGACGGATCCGGTGCGCCTCCGCCACGAGCCGGAAGGTCGCGCCGTCGCCGTCGAAGCTCCATGGGCGGCCTCGATCGACCACCTCGAGCCGTGCCTCGTCGTGCCTGTAGAGGATCTCGTCAGCGACCCTTCCGGCCGGGTCGCGGTAGACGAGGGTCAGCGCGTGGGACCCGTGCCACTGCACGTTCACGACGGTCACAGCGGCGTCGGGAACGATTCCGCGGACGCTTGCGCCAGGCGTGAGGTCTTCGAGCTTCATGCGACGCCGAGCATGGGCCAACGCGGTTCGAGCGCGTCAACCTTCTTCAAGGGCTGAGGCTCACGGACGAGCGTGGCTTCGCCGCTGGCAGCTTGCCGGTTGGCGACCCTTGTGGGTCTTGCCATGCTCAGATCTACCCCCAATCGCAGCGTGCATATCAGTTTGCCTTTCAGCCCTTTACGGAATCCTCACGCCTCCTCGCCCTCGAACAACCGCCCCGGCTCCGCCAGCGACGCGAGAGGCACCGCTTCAACCCGCTCCGCGAGCGGGTACCGCTTCGAACCGGGGTAGACGACGGCCACACGCTCCAGCCCGAGGTCAGCGAGGGCAATGCGGATCGACGGCGTCACCCGCGGCGCGTCCACGCGCTTCACCTCGACGCCGTACAGCTTGCCCTTGCGTTGGAGGATCAGGTCGATCTCGGCTCCCTGGTGGGTGGCCCAGAACGCGGCGTCGGAGTGGGGCTCCGCGGCGAGCACCTGCTCGATCGCGAACCCCTCCCACGAGGCGCCCAGCTTCGGGTGGTGCAGCAGGTCCCTCTGGTCCTCGATACCGAGCAGCTCGTGGAGGAGACCGCTGTCGCGGACGTACACCTTGGGCGACTTCACCTGCCGCTTGCCCACGTTGGCATGCCAAGGCTGCAGCTGACGCACCACCAAGGCGTCCGTGAGCAGGTCGAGGTACCTACGGACCGTCGGCTCGCTCACGCCTAGCGAGCGCGCCGGGTCGGCGCTGTTCCACACCTGGCCGTGGAAGTGCGCCACCATCGTCCAGAAGCGACGCATGGCGGTGGGCGACACGCGCACGCCCCACTGCGGAAGGTCGCGCTCCAACAGCGTTTCGATGAAGGAGCGCCTCCAACTGACCGACGCTTCCTCGTCCTCCGCAAGCAAGGAGTCCGGGAAGCCACCGCGACCCCATAAATTCTCGATGCTTTCGGCGCCGACCTCATCGAGCGTGAACCCGCCCATGCGCACATACTCCACGCGTCCCGCGAGGCTCTCGGCGCTCTGGCGGAGCAGGTCGCCGGAGGCGCTGCCCAGGACCAGGAAGCGCGCGGGCAGCGGACGCCTGTCTGCCAACACGCGGAGTATGGGGAACAGGTCCGGCGCGAGCTGTACCTCGTCTATCACCACGAGCCCGGTGAGGGGCTCAAGGGCTGTCAGGGGCTCCTCGAAGAGGACCCTCGTGCGCGGGTCCTCGAGGTCGAAGTAGTTCGGCGACTGAGGGTCAACGAGCTCGCGGGCCAGCGTCGTCTTCCCGCACTGACGGGGCCCCGTAAGCACCACGACTGGTCGCCGCCGCAGGGCGGCGCGGAGGGATTCCGTCAGGCGAGGCCGAGCGAGGAGCACGCTCCACATTACCATGAAAATCTAACATCAGAGTTTAGAATTTCATGGTGGATGAGGAGCCAGCAACAGGCGCTTCCGGGCCTGTCGCACCGCTGGCCTAGACCACCCCTCCAACTGGAGTTAATGGCCTCCCCATCGGCCCTCAACGCAAAGAACCGTCTCACATGACGCGTGATACAGTCGTCCGCATCTTCGAACGAGACTGAAAGGCTGGTGGTTGACAAGTGACGCGTGCGACTCGCATCTTCACAGCTCTA
>ERZ795043.488-NODE-488-length-31933-cov-33.477916_pt1 | contig 31933 bp, 35 predicted proteins | sample MGYA00375127_ERZ795043 | MGnify/ENA primary metagenome ERZ795043 (study PRJEB30172, sample SAMN05518447) | compost metagenome | isolation source: Feedstock adapted compost from Newby Island compost facility, Milpitas, CA | place: USA:Newby Island compost facility... | reverse complement strand
CGGAGAGACCTTACGGGAGCAAAAATTGGAGGTTTGTAAAAAATAACGGAACCGGCAGGCGTTATTTGGGACAAACGGGCCCCCAAACGGGGGTTTTGTCACAAATAGCGTCATTCGGTTCCGTTAAGTTCGCTGAACACATGAAAAACGGCCAAATAAGGTCATTTCGTTCCGTTAGCCGAACGCAAATCCGAACCGCCGGCCCATTGGGCGCCCTCGCCTTTCCCGCCTAGCGGACATACTCCCGTTCCATGGCGGTGATGCGCTCGTAAAGCTCCCGGTTGACCGGCGTCGGCACGCCGTGGCGCTCCCCAAGCCGAATCACCGTCCCGGAAAACAGCTCCACCTCGCTGGGCCGTTTGGCCTCCACGTCCTGGGCCATTGACGGCTTCAGACGGGGGCTCAGCTTGCCGAGCACATTCAGCCAGTATTCGATATCGGATTCGTTCAGATGAACGCCTTCCTTCTCCGATACCGCGATCACTTCCCGCATGGCCGCGATCATCATGTCCCTGGCCGGGCCTTCCCGCTGGATCGTGCCGTAATCGCCGCCGTACACCGCCACCACCTGGTTGACGCCGACGTTGACGAGAAATTTGCTCCAGATTTTGCGGCGCATGTCGGTGTTGATTTCGTAGGGGAAATTCACCTTATCGAAAAAGGCGGCGACGCGCTTCACCTTCTCCGACACCATGCCCGGCTCCGGATCCCCTATCACCAGCAAGCCCATATTTTCATAGGTCAGCCGGTTGCCGACTCTGACCGCGTCCATGGCTTGCGCCACGCAGTAGAGCACCTTGTCCTTGCCATAGGCCTCCGCGATAATCTCCTCGCTGGAGATGCCGTTCAAAGCGGACAGGATGATCGTGTGCTCCCCGACATGGTTCCGCACCGCCTCGATCGCATCTTTGAGGCCGTTAAATTTTACCGTGAAAATCAAGAGGTCCGCCGGCTCGCAAGGATCTTCCGGACGATAGTACACAAAATCGCACTGTTCGCCGTTGCTGTACAATTTTTCGCGCTCATACCTGCGGATCCGTTCCTCATCCGCGACGATGCGCAAATTCCCTTTCGGCATCTTCTTCGACAAATAATGTCCGAACAGGACGCCCAGCGCGCCTAGGCCGATGATGGAGACGGTTTGGATTTCCCTTTCGCCCACGGCGCCATTCCCCTCCCCGCTAAAGTTGGTTTGGCAAAAAGGCTCCTCCCTGGCGGGAGGAGCCGTCCGGCCGGCGCTTTCGTCTTAACCGCCGTAGTAAAAACCGGTTTCTTTCAGCGTCATCGGCTCGCCTTCGCGATGAACGCCGGCGTTGATCACTTCGCCGATATAGATGTAGTGGTCGCCTTTTTCCACCCGTTCCACGACCTTGCATTCGAAAAACCGCAGGGCGTCCTTAAAGATCGGGCAGCCCGTCTCGGCCGTGTAAAATTCGTATCCCGCCAGCTTGTTGCCTTCCGGCTCCAGCGGTTTGAAGAACGCCACCGCCATGTCTTTCTGCCCCGATTCCAGAATGTTGACGCTGAACACGCCGCTCGCGGCAATTTGCTGCTGGGAACGGGTGCCGGCTTTCGCCGCCAGCGCCACCAGAGGCGGATCAAAGGACGTCTGGGTCAGCCAGTTGCCCGTAAAGCCGTTGGGACCGCTTTCGTCCTTGGTTCCGATTATGTACAGGCCATACGTAATGCCGCGCAGTGCCGATTTTTTTGCTGCCGCGTCCATGTGCGCACACTCCTTTGCATGTTTTGGATATTGAATTTCACCAACCATTATACCGCATTTCCCCGCCTTATCACCAGACGGGCCTTCCCGGCAGCAAAAAAGCCCGCCTGACCTCGCGGGCTTATTGCGAATTGTGCCAAGGGCTCATCTTGCTTCCGGGAACAAGCGCTGCACCATCTCGTTCAGTTGCTCCGCAAACCCGGCCACCGGCCTGCCCTGCTGCACATCGAGCATATAGGCGTTGATGCGGTCGACAAATTCCGGATTGCTGGAAACGTACACGTTCCGGATATTCGGGCGCACCTTGCGCACTTCGCGCGCGATCTGGTTTTCCAGCTCCCGGCTCAATTGCCGGCCCGTCGTGTCCAGCACCGCCGCCACATAGGCGTTGTTGCGGGTGATCAGGACATTGGCCTGCCGCACGCCGGGCAGTTTCGTGATCCGCTCCGCCGCAGCCTGGGCAATTTCAATGCGGTCCTCCACATCCGGCACGGCATCGGGCTGGTTGGGCGCCTGTTGCCATTGCTGCGCCTGGTTGCGCTCCTGCAAAGGCTGCATTTCATTGCGTGCCCTGTTGTTTGCGCAAGCGGTCGCCATCGCCAGAATCAGCGCGATGACAGCCAGCCTCCATAAACGTTGATACATCGCGGTCATCCTTTCTTGTCGGATTGGTTCGTTCGTACGTTAGTGTGATTCCTTTCCCAGACATTATCCGTGCAAGAAAGGCTTCAGTTCCCCAAGCAGCTTTTGCAGGCGCCGCGCGCATTCTTCATACATTTGTTTTGCGTTCTCGTTTTGGGTGGACAGGGCAAACATTTCCAGATCCGCCTCGCATTTTTTCAGCAGCGCATACAGCGACGCTTTCTGCTGCGGCTCCGGCGCCTGAAGTTTGTCGTCATACAGGTCAACATACAACTGCCCGTAGCCGTCCACCTGGCCAAGGAACACGTTTTCCGGCGTCACACCCAGCTTCTCCAGTTCGGCCATAAGCCAGCCCCTGCTCAGCCCCATGGCCGCCAGCGGCTCGTCCATAATCTTCCCGTCCATGATGACGGTTTGCGGGGCCGGATCCGGCGCCGTACGGATGCCCAGCTTGGATGGCGTCAGCGGCTGATGCTCCGACTTGAGCAGCACATTGATTTTGCCGCTGGGCTCCATCACGGCAAACTCCACGTCCGCCACGCGGAACACGCTTTTCGTCCGGAGCTGCTCCAGAAGCTCATCCACCGTAAGCCGTTCCTTTTTGAGGTTTTCCTCCAGCACTTTGCCCTCCCGGATGAGCACGCGGCCTTTGCCGTCGATGAAGTCGCGCAGCCATTTCGACTTGAGGGTAAGAAATTCGAGCGATATGGCGATCAGCGCCCATACGCCCAGCGCCACCAGCCCCAGATGCCAATTGGCCTCCAGATCCACCGAGACATATGCGGCCAGACTGCCGATCGTAATGCCGGTGACGTATTCGAATACGGAAAGCTGTGTCACTTGCCGCTTGCCAAGCAGCTTGGTGACCGCAAAGAGAGCGGCCGCGGCGCAGACCGTCCGGAACGCCACCTCGGCCCACAGCGGTATTGTCATGGAAGCGCCATCCCCTTTTTCCAGTCTTTCGCATCCTTAAGATGAACCGAAGGAATGACGCTTATCCCTTATGCAAACAAAAAAAGCAAATGCGAGAGGAAGCATGTTCTCTCCCGCATTTGCATTTTTATCGGTTCGCCGGTTTGTCAGCGGCTTTTCACCAGCAGTTCGATGGCCTCGCGGACCAGTTTGCCCGTATCCTTTCCGGACGCCTGCTCTTCCAGGATGCAATGGTGGAGGTTTTCGGCCACAATCAGCGCGATGGCCTTGTCGGCAGCGTTGCGCACCGCGGACAGCTGGCTGACCACTTCCTTGCACGATTTGCCTTCCTCCATGAGCCGAAGCACCCCGCGAACCTGTCCTTCGATGCGTTTCAGGCGCGCTTTCGTTTCATCCGAATATTCGTATGCCATCGTGCAAACCTCCCATCCTGGCAAAGCTTCTACATGTATAGGTATATTATAGCGCATATTTGGGAGATTTACACGGCAAATTCGGACGATATCACGCAACAAACATGTCCGCCCATATTTTGACGACGGTGGCGCCAATGAGGATCGCCAAAACCCATTGGAGCGCCTTGACATTCATTTTTTTGCCGATGTGCGCGCCGACGGGCGAACCGAGAATGCTGGCGATGACCATGACCAGCGACGGGACGAGCGGCAGGTGCCCGCCCATCACTTTGCCCGCCGCCGAACCGATGGACGAAATGAAGGTGATGACGAGGGACGAGGCGATGGCGACGCGGGTCGGAATTTTGAGCAGGACGAGCATGACCGGAACCGTAATGAACGCCCCGGCGGCGCCGACGATGCCGGAGACGATGCCGATCACCGCCGCAATGGCGGCGGCCGGGGCTACGGGAAATTTAAGCTGCGCATAATCCCCGTTCGTCCGGTCGCCTTGCTTGGGCATGAACATCATGACCGCCGCGATCAGCGCCAGCACCGCATAGGTCAGGTTGATGGCTTCATCCGGCATAAACTTGGAGCCGTAGCCGCCGGCAAAACTGCCGACGACAATCGGAATGCCCATGGCCAGCACCAGCTTTTTGTTGATCAGATGGCCTTTGCGGTAAGCGAAGGCGCCCGCCAGCGTCGCGAAAAACACCTGGATCGCGCTGACGGCGGAAACTTCCTGCGCCGAATAGGCGGCAAACCCGAGGGCCGGCGGAATGTACAGCAGCATCGGGTATTTGATGATGGAACCGCCTATGCCGACCATGCCGGAAATGAGCGAGCCAAAAAAACCGATGGCAAACAGGGTGAGGATGAGTCCGAAATCCATAAGCGGCTCCTTTCAGCGCGGCGAAAACAAGCGGACATGAAAGCGCGCCGCCCATGTCCGCTTGAGCCGGTTTCCTCTCTGTGTCGTCAAAATGCCAGCGTGATGTCCGCATCCTTCGCAAAGTCGATGAACGTCACCGCGCCGCCCACTTCGATGCCGTCGACGAAATCTTCCTTTTTCAGCCCCATGACGTCCATGGTCATCTGGCAGGCGATGAATTTGACGCCCATCTCCCTGGCCATCGCCGAAAGTTCCGGGATCGACGGCACATTGGCATTCTTGAAGCCCGCGGCGATTTGTTCCTTGCCGGCCGGCAGCGGAAGCTGGTGCTGGGCTTCCTTGTGAATCAGATTCAGCCCTTCAAAGGTGAAAAAAATGGCCACTTCGGCTTCCGTAGCAGCCGCTGCCGTGGCGATGTTGAACACCTTGTACGCGTCGAAAATGCCGCCGCTTGAGGCGATGATCGCTACTTTTGCAGACATGTTCGTATTCCTCCTTAAAAAATAACGAATTATTTACAATACCGGGTAAGGTATAAAATTAAGCTTATAAATTAGGCTTGCCGCCGGCCTGTCACACGCTGCGGTCGATGCAAGCCGCAAGTCTTCTTTCCACGTCTTCGGCCACGCTGCGAAGCGTTTCGTTTTCCGCCATGGAAACGAGGACGGTGGGCTTGGGCATGCCGATTTTCGTTTTTTCCCCGTCCTTGTACACGACGATCTTGCAAGGCAAAAAATAGCCGACCAGCAAATCTTCCGTCAGCACGCGTTTGGCCTCATGTGGGTTGCAAATCTCCAGCACATGATAGGCGACGTTCAGGTCAACCCCCTTTTCCTTCAGCTTTTCGCGAATATCCAGGTGCCAAAGCACGCCAAATTTCTCCGCCTGCAGGTTTTCCGCCAGCGCGGCGATGGCTTGTTCCGGCGTTTTGGCGGTCTCGCGCGTGTAATGAAACACGGCAGGAACTCTCCTTTCGCGGGCATCCGCTCAAGGCGGCGATCAGCGGGCGATTTTCCCGCGCCATGCGGCGATGCCGCCGCCCAGATGCGCCAGATTTTTGTAATCGTGCCTGAGCAGGATTTTGGCTGCCGTCTTGCTGCGCATGCCGCTTCTGCAATACAGAAGCAGCCTGCGGTCCTTGGGGATTTCGTGAAGGCGTTTTTTGAGCTGGGACAGCGGAATGTTCTTTGCCCCCGGAATGTGTCCGGACCGGTATTCCGCCGGCTCCCGCACATCGATCAAAAGCGGTCTGTCCGGCGCCTCCAGTTCCGCCTGAAACGCTTCGCCGCTTAAAGTCTTCAGGCCTTTGACCGGCGCGAAGCGGAAGTACAGGAACAAGGCAACAACTGCGATCAGCGCGATGTTGATCCATGTTTGCGTATCCATGGGTTGGCCTCCCTTGACGCTTTGCGGCCTTCGTTAAATTTCCGGTCCGCCTGCGGTCAGAAGCTCGGGATCCGGCCAGCGCAATAGGCCCCCGGCCATGTTGACCGCTTTGTATCCCCGCGCGGCGAGCATTTCGCAGGCAAGGCCGCTGCGGTTGCCGCTCCGGCACACGACGATGATTTCCCGTCTTTCATCCAGTTCGTTAAGACGCAGGAACAGGTGTCCCAGCGGTATATGCAGGGAACCCAGGATATGCCCGGCCGCCCATTCCGCCGGTTCGCGCACATCCACCACCGTCACCGCTTCTCCGCTGCGAAGCCGCCTGGCCACTTCTTCCGGCGTAATTTCCTTGACGATCAAGACGCCCGTCGCTCCTTTCGCGCCTTACGCAATGCTTTCCGTCGGGCCGTCCCAGGCGGTCATGCCCGGCACCACATTGAAGACGGACTTGAACCCTTTTTCCGCCAGAAGCTGGCAAGCCAGATCGCTGCGGTGGCCGGTGCGGCAGACGACGCATATTTCCCCGCATCCGTTCAGTTCGGAAAGCCGTTCCTCCAGCTCGCCCAGCGGAATGTTGACAGCCCCGGGAATGCGGCAGAAGGCAAACTCCGCCGGCTCGCGAACATCCAGCACCGTGACGTGTGGCGATCCGAGTTTCGCTTTCAGCTCCTCATTGCTGATCGTGTGCGGAAACCGCTTCTCTTCCCGCGTTTCGTCCGGGGCGGATTTGCGCAAATAATGTTTCAGCACGCCGCCTTCCTCCAGGGTCCCCAAATACTGATGCCCGGTGTTTCTGGCCCACCCCTTGATGTCGGCGAGGGAGCCTTTGTCGGTGGCCTGGACCTCAATGATTTGCCCGGGCTGAAGCTGCTCCATCGCTTTTTTCGTTTTCACGATGGGCATCGGGCACGACAGTCCCCGGCAATCCAGGGTCAGGTCGGTCTTCATCGTCTGAGTTTCGGTCATTCGCTAGAGCCCTCCTCGTTTTTGTTTGTGTTATATACATATACCCCTTGGGGTATTATAGGGGGATGAAAAACGTTTTGTCAACGGGGCAGCCACCAGTTCCATTTTCCGAGCAGTTTCATCAGCGAAGGCACGAGGGTCAGCCGCACCGCCGTCGCATCGACAAGGAGCGCCGCGGCAATGCCGATGCCGAGCTGCTTGACGCCGCTGACGCCGGCCAGCGCAAAAGGCGCCGTGACGGCGATCATGATCGCCGCCGCGGAGGTGATGATTCTGCCGGAGGCAAGAAGCCCTTCCCGAACGGCCATTTCCGTGTCCCCGCCGCGCCGGTACGTTTCGCAGATTCGCGACAGCAGGAATACGCCGTAGTCCATGCTGACGCCAAACACGATGCCGAACAGAAAAACCGGGATCATGATCGCGATATCCGTCGCCTCCAGCCCCCAGCGCCCTTCCGGAAAAAGCCAGGCCAGGATGCCGAACGAGGCGCCCAGGCTGAGCAGGTTCATCAGGATCGCTTTCAGCGGGATCAGAAGCGATTTCAGCGCGGCGGCCAGCACCGCCATGTTCGCCGCCGTCACAAAGGCCGCCACGCGGGGCAGTTCGGCAAAGATGGCATCCCGCACTTCCTGCTCATATTTGGCCTCTCCGCCGATCAGCACGCCGGCGGGGCCGTATCTTTTTTCCATTTCCCGCACCCTCCCGAGCACTTCCGGGGACGCCTTGTGGCCGCGCAAATGCACGGTGACAAGGTAAACGTCCCGCGCCCTGGGCGAGGGCGTCACATATACGCCTGCGGTATCGCCTTGCGCCAGAAGTTCGCCGCGGATTTTTTCCGCCATGGCGCGGCCATCCGCGACAAGATGCACTTCCGAAACGTATTTCGCCTGCCGGAAGGCGCCGAGTTTTTCCGCCGCCACGCGCGACGGCGCATCCGGCGGCAGCGATTCCGGGCCGGGAATGCTGACGCTGATGCCCCGGGCAGGCATGCAAAGGAGCAGGATCAGCCCCGATGCGGCCAGCGCGGTGAGGCCCGGCCGCCGCATCATCGCCCGGATCCAAGCGTCCCAGCGCCGGCGGGAACGGCCATCGCCCGCCGGCCGCGGCCCGATTCGGCGCCGCCAGGCATAAAGCAGGGCCGGCACGAAGGTCAGGCTGATGAGCCAGGATAGGGCCAGGACAACGATGGCCGAAAGGGCCACGGACCGGAACATGGGCATCGGGATGAAGAACATTCCGACCATGGCGGCGCATGCGCACGCGGCGGAAACCGTCACCGTCTTCCCCGCCGCGACCATGGCGCGCATGACGGCCTCGCGGGCGGATGATGCCGCGCGTTCTTCGCGATAGCGGCTCACGATCAGCAGCGCAAAATCGAGGCAGACCGCCATGCCGGCCATCGGAATCACGTTATACACAAAAATGGATAAAGGAACGTGCCCAACAGCGCCGATAAACCAGACCGCCGCCATCGCGATGGCCACCGCCATGCCGCCGGCGAAGATCGGCACGAGGGCCGGACGCGCGCCGCCAAACGCCAGCAGCATGACGGCAAAAGCCACAGGCACCCCCAAAAGCTCGGCCGCCATCAAATCTTCCCGGCTCAGTCGGTTTACATCCTCCTGAACGACAGGTTTGCCTGTCAGCGAAATGTTCAGCCCATCGTATTCGGACGCCAATTGGCGAAGCTGTTCGACCGCCAGTCTGCGCTGCCGGATGGATTCGGGCACGGCCAATACCGCATAGGCGGACGAATCCTTCCAAAGTTCCTCGCGCTCCAGGGGCGATGCGGCCACCTCTACGCCGCTGATCCGATCCGCGCGTTCAAGCGCCTGTCCGATTTTCCCGGACCATTGCGGATCCCGCGCGCCGGATGCCGGTTCAAACAGCATCAGCACCGGCTCGGCCGGCATGCCGAAATCCCGTTCCAGCCGCGCCAGCGCCTGGCGGTGGCTGCCTTCCGTCACCAGCCCGTGATCGCCCAGCACGTCGGAAAGCCGCGCGGCAAACGGCAAAGATAAAGCCGCCAGGGCGAGCCAGCAGCCGATCACCCATTTGCGGCTTCGAATGGCGAGCAGCGCGAGCTTTGCGTACATTCCATCCATGCCCAACCACTTCCCGCTTATCGCGGTTTTGCGCCGCTTTTACGGCCAAGCGCGTCACCTGACGCGCGTTAGCCGAAACAAATGGGCCGCCGCGCCCGGCATATGCGCCCCGGTTCGGAGCAGCGAGGCGGCCGCCCAAGGCATATCCATCCAACGGGCCAGCCGGTCCCCCCACCGCAGCGCGGGCGCCAGCGACCGCTCGAGCTGCGCCGTATACGAGCGGCGCCACTCTTCCCTGCTGATGATCCGCCGCAAATGCAAATCGGCCAGCGGCGCGCACAATTCGGCGCCGCGCAGCGCCATCGCGATGCCGTCCCCGCACAGCGGGTGAATCACCGCCGCCGCGTCGCCCACCAGCGGCAGGCCGCCGTACCAGGCCCGCACGCGGCGCCGCGGAATGACCGGAAAGGCGCCGGCGAAAGTGCCGGGGACGAACGAAGCGCCGGCCAGCCTTTGCCGCAATAGCGGCACCCGCTCGGCCGCCCGCGCCACGATCCGCGCCAGATCCGCCTTGCCCGGGCCGTTTCCGTGGGCCGGTTCCGGAAGCAGCGCGGCAACGTTGAGCTTCCCGCCGCCGACGTCGGCAAAGCCGACGTAACCGCCGCGAAAAAAATACAGATCCACCGCCGGCGCCTCCGCCGCATTTGCAGCCGCATCGGCGGCGACAGCCCAGTGGGCTTTGACGCCGATCCGGCCCCGGCTCGCCTTTTTTTCGGGGGCGCCCGCCGTATTCAGCACCGGCCATTGCGGCGTTCTCCCCCAGGCGCCGATGACGGTCCGGGCCCGCACCGGCTCCTTGTCCGCTCCCAGTTCCGCCTGAAAGCATCCGTCTTGCTCCCGGATCTCCGTCACCAGGCAGCCCGTGCGCACCGTCGCGCCGGCCTCCCTGGCCGCCTGCTGCAGGGCCGCATCCAGCGCGCGGCGGCTTACGCCCAGCGCCGGCTCCGGCAGCGGTATTTCCAGCGTGCCGCCGCGTTCGGCGTGCAGGCGGGCCGTCCGGATCAGGGCCGGCTCCGCATCCCGCACGGCCGCCTCCAGGGAGAGGGAGCGGAGAATCCGCACCGCCTCCGGCGACAGAAACTCTCCGCACGCCTTGTGGCGGGGAAACGAAGCCTTGTCTGCCGCCAGCACCGACCACCCCGCCCGCGCCAGCGCATGCGCCAGCGCGCTGCCGGCCACGCCGGCGCCGACGATGAGCGCGTCAACCGTCAAAGTCATGGTTTTCCTCTCCCTTCGGTTCCGCCGTTTTGGGCAGCATGACCACCCAGCGGAACAAAGGCACCCAGCGGACCGTCATGGGCTGGTTCTTAAGCGCCGCAGCCAGCTCGTCCCAATCCTCGCGGCGAAAGCCCCGGGCCACCGACAGCGGTCCGTCGTGGCGGATGTAGCGGTTGCGGAAAAATATTCGGGTCACGGCCCACACCGACACCCAGGACACCCAGTGCCGGTGGATATCCGCAATAATGACGCCGCGCCGGGCAACATCCAGCATCCGGCGCACGGCGCCCGGCAGCTCGCTTGGCGAAAAATGATGGGCAAACTGGGAGGCGGTCACGAGATCGGCGCAGCCTTTCGGCAGATCAAACAGGCTGCGCCGGACAAACGTCACCCGCGGCTCTCCGGCGAAAATCCGCTCCGCCTCGATTTGCGCCTCTTCCGTGACATCGGCGAGGATTACGCGGAGATCCACCCCGAGGCGCGATGCCCATTTCAGGAGCGCCCGGTTAATGTCTCCCGCGCCGCACCCGACGTCGAGCACGGACAGCCGCTTCGGCTTTCCTAATTCATTCCAAAATTTATACAAACCGTATATGACCGGCCCTGCCGCGTTCATCATCCTGTTCAGCCGCCGCAAGTCCCGATGCGCTTCCATGAGCTCGGGGTCCGGCCGTTTCCCGGAAAGCTGCTCGCGCAAATCCATCAGTTCGGGCCCTTCGGCCCTTTTTTGGAGTCCTTGCATCATGGGTGGTACACAAAACGCAGCATTTCCGCCGTCAGCCCCGGACCAAAGGCGATGGCTGCGCCCTCCGTAGGTCTCGCCGTATCTCCGCCCTGCCGCTTGCGGAGCTCATCCATCACAAACAGCACCGTCGCCGACGACATGTTGCCGTAATGCCGCAAAACGTATCGGCTGGCCGCGGTCTTCTCATCGCTGAGTCCAAACGCTTTCTGCAGCGCATCGATGATTCCCCGGCCGCCCGGATGAATCGCCCACCATTCGGGCAGCTCGCTTTCTCCCCAGAAACGCCGAAAGGCGGGCGGCACATGCACGCCGATCAGGGAAGGTATTTGCGGAGACAGCCGCAAGGAAAATCCGTAGTCGCCCAGCGTCCAGATCATCTGGTCCATGGTCCCCCCGAACATTTCCGTGCGGGCATCGCGCACCACAAACCCATTGCCGGCCGGTCCCCACCGCTCCACCACGCAAGCGGAAGCGCCGTCGCCGAAAAAGCCCGCCGCGAACAAATCCTCCTTGTCCAGGGAAGGCTGCATATGTATCGTGCAAAGCTCCACCGCCACGACCAGCACCCTGGCGGAAGGCTCGCGGCGCACGATCCGGTCGGCCAGCCGGACGGCGGTCAGTCCCGCCGCGCATCCCAGAAACGTCAGCGGGATTCGCTCCACGTCCGGCGCCAGATCCAACATCCAAACGAGTTCGGCGTCCAGGCCGGGCAAAAATTGCCCCGTGCAGCTTACCGTAATCAGATGCGTAATGTCCCCGGGCCTCCTGCCACTGTCAGCCAGCGCCCTGCGGGCCGCTTCGGCCGCCAGCGGCACCGCTTCCTGCCGGTACATGCGCATTCGTTCCCCCGTGCGCGGAATTTCCCGCTCCGGCGTCACCGCCAGATACCGGCACCGCTCCGGCGGCTCCAGCAAGTTCGGCTCGCACGTATACCGCGTGTCCACGCCGCATTGCACAAAAATCCGCTTAACCCAGCGGGCGGTGCGGGGATATTCGCTCAGCGCTTCGCGAAACCGCGCCGCGGCATCTTCCTGGTCGATGCAATATGGCGGAACGGCAGTGCCGATTCCTTTGATCACCGAATGCTCCAACGGACTTTCCCTCCCGGCGGCAATTGCTCTTGATTCCGCACGCGTTCAAGCCGATTGCTCCCTGGCTGCGGACAAGTCGCTCATTTCCATATGTACGAGCAAGCCCGGAGCGCTATACCTCCGGCGTTAACGGTCCCGCGCCTGCAATGCCAAATCGCACGGTGAGGTTTCCCCACAGATTGGACAAAGCTTACCCGCATGAACATCTGGGATAAAAATGCCTTACATTTTGGCCGTTTGTTAGGCATCGGGGAAACTGTAGAGCCAAAATGCCTTACATTTTAACCCGTTTGGTGAAAAGCGGTCAAATGTAAGGCAATGATGCATTATATTCGGGTAATTAGCGAAAATAGGGTACAATATAAGGCAAAAATGATCTACATTCCGTCCGAAGCGGGCCAGATAAACGCAAACATGCAAAAATTACACTCCGAAGTTCTCTTCAGCCCTTTCTATCGAAATCAAAAACCAAAAAACCGGCTAATCCGCCGGTTCGATGTGGATGTGCACGTGATCCACGTCATGCCGCTCCTTCATGCGGCGCTCGATTTCCTCGGTGATGGCATGGCTTTCCTCGACGCTCATGTCGCCGCTCACCGTGATCGTCGCATCCACGAGCACGTAATTGCCGTGGGCCCGCGCCCGGATATCCTTCAGCCCTTTGACGCCGGGAGTTTCGAGAATCGTCCCGCGAAACCGTTTCAGCTCTTTTTCGGAAAACCCGTCGGTGAGCGAATGGCTCGCTTCCCGAAAAATCTGATATCCGGTCCAGATGATGGCGCCCCCCACCACGGCGGCCGTCAGCGGGTCCAGCCACGGATAGCCGGCTTGCGACCCGAGGATGCCGGCGAAAACGCCGAAACTGACCAGCGCGTCGGACAGGTTGTCCTGCGCCGCGGCCATCAGGGCGCCGCTTTTGGTTTTCCTGGCCAATTTGCGGTTGTACAAGTATACGAAAAACATGATGATTCCTCCTAGCAGCGCCACAGCCGCAGCCAGCGGGTCGGGAGGCGCCTGCTCCGGCCCGAGAAATTTCCGCGCGGCCTGCACCAGCACCTGAATGCCTACGGCGGCAATGATCAGGCTGGCCACAAGCTGGGCGATGGTCTCCGCCCGAAAATGCCCGTACCGATGGTCCAGGTCCGGCGGTTTGCGGGACAGTTTCAGGCCGATCAGCACCGCCACGGAAACGATGATGTCCGTGGCGCTGTTGAGTCCGTCCGCCGTAAGCGCTTCGGACTCCGCCACATGGCCGATGTAAAGCTTGAGCGCCGACAAGGCCAGATAGGCGGCAATGCTGATCCAGGCTCCCTTTTCCCCCGTCTTCAGATTTTCATAGACGTCCACCCGCAAGCGCTCCCCTTTCTTGCTCGCGTCTCGCGGCATAAAACTCGCCAACACCCGAATGATGCGCCGCACCACAACTTTTTCCCGAAGGAAACAAAAAAATTCGGCCCGCCGAATCAGGCCGAGGTTGTTTGGATTTGACAAGCCAGATGTACCGCAAGGCACTCTCCGTTCATCCGGCATCACCGCGAAAGGCAGGGTTACTTTCATGTTAGAGGAGTTTCCATCCGCCGTCAATGCCGGCAAATATCCGTCACCAGTTGCGAATGCCCGCCGCCGCAGGCGGCGCGTGCACGATCATATGGTAAATCGGCACGGCGTAGGCGATGAGGATGAGCGCGACGGTCACGCCGACCCATACGCCCCAGCGCTCCAGAATGCGCGGCGGCTGGTGCTCGTTTGAGCGCAGCTCCCCGATGGGAAAATCGACGGGCTCCTCGGCTTTCGGCGCGCCGAACCACAAGTACAGCACAATGAACAGAAACAGAAGCACGCCGATGAAGAGGAAAACGCCGCCCACGCCCATCAGCTTGCGCCATATTTCCCACGACGCCGCCACGGGATGGTCCATGTACGTTGTGAACGAAGTTCTTCGCGGTTCGCCGAGCAGGCCGGAGATGTGCATCGGAATCGACATGAACAGCATGCCAAGGGCCCATACGACGGCATGGACGATGCCGAGCCGATGAATGAAACCCGGGATGAAGCGACCGGTCAGGGCGGGAACCAGCGTGTAGGCGATGGCCACAAAGGTCAACACCACGGTGGATGCCAGCGACAGGTGAAAATGGCCGACGACCCAAAGCGTGTTATGCACCACCTGGTCCAGCTGATAGCTGGCGTTGATGATGCCGCCCGCGCCCGCCGGGATGAAGATCACCATTGCCATGAATGCGGCAAAAAAGCGCGCATCATGATAAGGCAGCTTGCGCAGGAATCCAAACAGCCCCTTGGCGCCCTTCTCCCTGCCGGCCAGTTCGAAGGTGGCGAACATGGCAAAGGCGGTCAGGAGCGAAGGCACGACGACGATCATCGTCAGGATAACCTGCAGGAATTTCCAGAACTCCCCGATCCCCGGCTCCATCAGCTGATGGTGAAAGCCGACCGGGATCGAATACAGGATGAACAGCACGAACGTGAGCCTGGGCAGCGAGTCGCTGAAAATTTTTCCGCCGATCAGCTTTGGCACGTTCACGTACCAGTATATGTAAGCAGGCAGAAGCCAGAAATACACCAGCGGATGCCCGAAATACCAGAATAGCGTCCGGCTCAGCTCCACGTTGATGCCTTTCACCCATCCGAACGCCCACGGGATCAGCATGAACACGACTTCCACGGCGACGCCGGCGGAGCAGATGAACCACAGAATGAACGTGGCCACCGACATATAGGCAAAGAGCGGCGAAGTTTTGCCGCGGTTAGCCTTTTTCCACTTGGCATAGGCGATGAGCACCGCGATGCCGCTCAGCCAGCTGCCGACGACCACCAGCGCCAGCCCGACGTAGAAAAACGGATCAGCCTTCATCGGCGCGTAAAACGTGTACAGCACGGTGGCGTCGTTCGTCAGGATAAGGATGGCGGATGTCACCGTTCCGACGGTCATCAGCCAGAAACCGGCCCACGCCCAGGAGCGGGATGCGGTCGGCAGATGGCCGCCGAGGGTGCGGGCGCAACCGGCCAGAAGAAAGGCGACGATGAAATAGGTGGTGAAAATCAGCGCCATCATCACGCCGTGGATCGTCAATAGCTGATAGTAAAGGGACGGGTTCGGCAGCGTGATGTATCCTGTCCGCTCCAGCGTTTGCAGCACGCCGGCCACCGCGCCGGCGAAAATCGCCCCAAACGCCACGCCCAAATGCGACAAAATCAGGTTTTTGTCCTTCGCTTGAAACCAATACGCGTTTTCCGCCCGATTTGCTGCTGGCGACACGAACCATGCCTCCTAAACTGACGTCGATTTTCGCGTTTACTCCACAATGAGCCTGCCCATCATCAGTTGGTGGGCAACGCCGCAATATTCATGGCAGATCAGCGGATAGTCCCCGCTTTTTTTGAACGTGTAGGTAAATTCCGTCACGAGGCCGGGAATGGCCATCATGTTGACATTGGTGCCGGGAATCAGCAGGCCGTGCACCACATCGGGGCTCGTTATCTGGAAGGTGACCTTCGCGCCCCTGGGTATTCGGATTTCATTCGGCGCAAAAGAAAACATCTGCGCGACCATGTACGCCCGGTACTCATTCGGCCCCGTCTGCTCCAGCCTAGGCTCGTTGAACGGAGCGGCCGCATACACTTGATCCGGCGCGATCGTGTTCGCGTGGGAGGCCGGCGTATGGCCCAGGCCGATGGCCAGCGCGGCCAGTATCACCAAAAACACGGCGATGGAAATCACGCCGATGGCGAGCCAGATCCGCTCATACCGCGGCATATGGTCCATCAGTTTCATCCATGTAGCCTCCTCCTTCAGGCTCTCGTCAGGTAAATGCAGAAAACCCAGAACCAAATGGCCGCAAGGAACGCTCCCACGAGCAGCACCGATACGAAGGAGCCTTTGAGAAGCTCGTCTTCTCCAACGTCTTGCCGCGCCTCTTCCGGCGTTCTGTCCTTCATGGCCTGTCCCCTTTTCGGTGATGATGTCGTGGAAAATCAACGCTAGTGTGCCGCAAATTTTTCCAGTTTATGCGCCGGTCATAAAAAAAGATGAAGCCTGAAGCTTCATCCCGTTTTCCGTATCCCACCGGCATGGCACCGGCGTCCTTCCCGGCGCCCATATCTCATTTGCTCATTCCTGTTCCCGGATCACCGTCACGTGGATCGTCAGCGGCCCGTCGCCCGTGTTTTTCACCGAAAACAGCTCGTCGCCGCCCGTCTGGATAATGTCGCCCGCCTTGATCTGGCCGGACGCGCCGTCGGCGCAGGCGGTCCCGCTGCCTTCCAGCACCGCCAGCACGACGCGGGCGCCCGGATGGCGATGGGCCGGCAGTTCCTGACCGGGCAAGAAATGGAGCACGAACGCCATATTTCCGCCCGACTGCACAATCACTTCCCGGCTGAACTTGCTTAAAGCGGCGCGCCGGTAGGTTTCAATCGGCTCAATTTTCACCGCGGAAAGCCCCTTTCATCCGGTATTGACAAAACGATAGGCGGCGTTGGTCAGCATTTGGAAGAAATATTCCCGCGGCGGCCCTTCCAGCCCGATCTCGTCCATGGCTTCGCGCATGCACGACAGCCAGGCCTCCGCCCTTTCCCGCGTAATCGGAAACTGCTCGTGAATGGCACGCATGTTGCCGAAGCCGTATTTGTCCGTATAAAGCGGCGGCCCGCCGGTAAATTGCGTCAGAAACAGGTATTGCTTGGCCCGGATCGCCTCCACCCCGTCGGGAAAAAGCGGCCGGAGCAGCGGATGCGCGTACACTTTGGGATAAAACGCGTGAACGAGACGGTCAATGGTCTCCGCTCCGCCGATTTGCTCATAGAGCGTCTTCACGAATGCCACCCCCGGAATTTCGGTTGCGGCTCCATTGTAATGCCGGCGGAGCGGACGGGTCGTGATTACGATCACGAAAAATGCGGCAAAAAAACGAACAAGTTCGGCGCCATTTCCCGCCATGGGCGCAGCTTCACAAATACCGGATCAGCGCGATGGTGGCGGATACGGTGAAGACGCTCAGCAGCGTCGACGTAAACACCGCTTGCGAGGCAAAATCCGGCTCATTGTCGAACTGCACCGCAAGAAACATGCTGCTCAGCGAAGACGGCACGGCGCACGAAAGCACCAGCGCCTGCGCCAAGAGCCCTTTGAGTCCGAGGAGCCAGACGGTCAGAAATCCCAGTGCCGGCGACACCAGAAGCCTGATGGCATTGGACGCAAACAGAACGTCCGGCTTGACGATCCGCCATTTCATGCTTCCGAGCTGCGCCCCGAGCGTCAGGAGCGCAAGACCGATGAACGCGCTTGTCATATAATCCAGGGTCGTATAAAGCGGTTCGGGAATCGGCACCCGGAAGCCTTTGCACGCCAGCGCAAAAGGGATCACATACACCGGCGGATAGGAGAAGACGACCTTGATTGCATCTTTCGCCCGCATTTTGTGGGCGTTGACCATGTAGATCCCCAGCGTGTTCGGGAGAAGGTTCTGGAACATCATGATGATGAGCTGGATCGTCAGCGTGAAAGGATTGCCCGCAAACACGAGCTGATTCAGCGGAATGCCGAAGTTGGCGCTGTTATAGTAAATGATGCTGTGCCGCACGGCAGTGCGCAGGCCGCCTCTCAGCCCCCGCAGGCGCACGTAAATTTCCGCAACGCCCATCAGCAAGGTGAAAAAGACGGCAAAAAAAAGCACAACCTGCCCCGCCGTTTCCAGCTTGATGTTCGCTTCATAGAGCATTTTGAACATGATGGCCGGGCTGAACACAAAAAAGAGCACGTTCGTCAGCGTGCGGACGTCCACCTTTAAAAACCGCTGCGCCCCCGCGCCGATCAGGACCATGATGGCAATCGGCAAGATGGTGTGCAGCAAAATTTGCAGAAAAATGTCCATTGCCGCGATGCTCCCTTGTATGTGTGCATGTCTGACTTTGTCATTATAGCACGAGTCCGGCGCATCGTTTGGCATTTTTTCGCAAACGGGGTTATGCTGAAGGAAAACGCAACGTATTCAGCAAAAAACACGGAGGCCATCATGCAATATACGCTGACCTATCTGTCCGGCCCATGGAAGGTCAAAGGCATTCTCTGCCTGCCCGGCGGTTACGGCTGGCCCCAGGACAGCCTGACGGACTGGCTGCGCCGTTACTATGGAACCGATGATGTGCAGGTGACGCTGACGGCCTGTTCCCTTTCGCGCGAAACGAAGGACATCCGCATGCGCCGGTGGCCGGCGCTGATATATTGCCGGGGAGGCATCGGCCGCGTCGGCCGCGTGCAGACCCATTGGCTGGAATCTTTTGCAAGGCGGGGATATGTGGTCTTTGCTCCCTTCTATCGCGGCAGCGAAAGCGGGCAAGGGCGGGATGAGTTCGGCGGGCAGGATGTGGAAGACGTGACGGCCGCCTTTGACCTCGTGGCTCACTTGCCCTTTGCGGACCCAAGCGCCATTTCCATGATGGGATTTTCCCGCGGCGCCATCAACGCGGCCAAGGCGGCCGTTCGGCTTCCCGGCTTGCGCAAACTGGTGCTGTGGGGCGGCGTCTCCGATCTTGCGAAAACGTACGAGGAGCGTCCGGATTTGCGGAAAATGCTGAAACGGGTTCTCGGCGGCACACCGCAAAGCCGGCCGGAAGCCTACCGGTCGCGCTCCCCCATTTGCTGGGCGGACGAGATCCGCTGCCCCGTGCTCATCATCCATGCCACGGAAGATGCCCAGGTGGATTTCAGCCACGGCTGGAACCTGTACCAAAAATTCCGGCAACTGGGCGCCGACGTGGCGCTGCACCGCTATGACGGATATGGCCACCACATGCCGCCGGATGTTCACGAGCTGGCCATCACGCGCATGTTTCGCTGGATCGAAGACCGGCCGTCAGACCTTTAGCCGGTCGCTGTTCATGATGCGCACGATCAAGTCGGCCCATTTCTCGTTGGCGGGGCAATATTTCCGGCCCACCTCATCGATGGTTTTCAGCCCCTTGCCCACGTATTTTTCGGAGATGATCTCGCCGAACTTGTAGACGCTGTCGGCTTTCGTTTCAAAGCTGTACGCCTGCTCGTTGTTTCCGCCGGTGGCATTCAGGCCGAACAGATTGTTTTTCACGCGCGCCAGGCGGCTTTTGCCGTTGCCGCTCTCCAGCTTCATGACGGCAATGGTGAAATAGGCATTGATGCCGTACATATCCTCCACGTTCAATACCGCTTCTTCCAGCCCGTGTCCGGCCAATTCGGTGCCTTCAAGAATCTCGGCAATTGCCTCCTTCGTCAGCCCGGAAGACGAGATGACCTCATGGGACTTGCTGGCCGGCTTGGCTTTTTCCCGGACCGCACCTTCCCGTCCCGTGCCGGGCGCAGATTTTACGGCCACCCGTGGTTCCGCCGCCTGCTCTCCCGGCGCCGCATACGCGCCATGCACATACCCTTCATGCTCCAGCTTCAGCCAACCGTTTTCCAGCCGCTCCGTCACCATCAGCAGCGTGCCTTTTGGGACCGTCCGGAGGATATGCGCTTTGGCATGGGCTTCGGCCCTCACGTTCAAATAATGGGCGGTGGTCACGTAAGCCCGCGGGGCCGCCTGCCGCTCCGCCGCCAAATCCGCTTCAGACCCCGCGCCGGCAGCCGGGACGGGCGGCGGCTCGTCCGATCCGGCTGCGGCGCTTTGTCCGCCAAGGCGGGCCGCCGGCGCCCCCGCATCCGGCGCCGCTCCATTCGCCCCTTCACTTTCGTTTGCTCCATCCAACCCGCTCGCCGCCTCCGCTTTCGCCGCCTCCGCCGCCGTTTTGCCTGCCGGTACGGCCAGGCCGCCGGATGCCGCAAAGGCCATCTCGGCCCGAATCAACCCAACGTAAAAAATGATGATCGCAGCCATGCATACGAGGAAGATCAGGATGTTGCCAGGTACGCTGTGGACCTGTTGCCGCATTCCTTTCACCTCTCGCTACACTTTGTAACAAACCGCTTATAACCGATTGTAAAGGAAGCGGCATGAGAAGCTTGTCAGACGTTCGGTGGGACAAAAGGGGAATTATTGTCGGAATGAAAAAAACCGCCCCGTCACGGGGCGGCCTTCCGCATCAGTTAGCCCATTTGGCCTATCCATTCCATAAGCTTCGGGTAATAATATTCCGCATCGCTGTACCCTTGCCTGTAAAGCTGCTCCAGTTTCGTCCGGTTTTGCTCGGTCCGGCTGGTCCGCATGGGCGCCCGCGGCCGGATCGCGAAAGCGGCGCCCGCCTGTTCCCGTTCTTCAATATACCGTGTTGTATCATTGTAATGATGATGCCGGGTCAAAACGACGTTCACGAAATCCGGATACGCGGCGAACTTCCGCCGCACCAGCCAGCCAAGGCGGGTTTTTTTCTTCACGTAGCCCTGATTGCGCGTCAGAATCAGCACCGTGCGGCTGCATCCGTCCGCTTCCGCCTGGCGAATCGGAATCGGATCGGCGATGCCGCCGTCCATCAGCTTGCGGCCCCGATATTCCACCACGGGCGCGAAAATCGGCAGCGAACTGGAAGCCTTCAGCAAGGTTAGCAAGTCGTCGTCGGTCAAGCCCTCGCTTTTCCGATAATAAACCGGCTGGCCGGTCTCCAGATCCGTTGTCACAATGACAAACTCTTCGGGACTTTCGTGAAAGGCCCGAAAATCAAACGGAATCAGATTCCGCGGTATCTCATGAAAAATGAAATCCATGCCGAAAAGCTCCTGCCGGTGCCGCACAAACTTTCGCCAGGACAAATAGCGGGGATCGCCGGCAAATTCAAGGTTCACCCTTCGGTTTCTTCCGATCTGCCGGGACAGGTAGCTGGAAGCCATGCACGCGCCGGCCGAAACGCCGATTACGTACGGAAAATAAAGATCCCGTTCGGCGAAATAATCCAGCACGCCGGCCGTATACATCCCGCGCATGGCGCCGCCTTCCAGCACCAGCCCGATCCGCTGTCCGTTCGCCATACTTTCGCCTCCCCTGTCAACGCCGGCACGCCCGTTGGTTCCGATTGATATATTTTACCATGCTAAAGAACCTTTTGAAATGATGCGACAGGTCACCTGAGCATTTGCCGGACGAGCCAGGAGAAGGCCGCCAGCCAAATCAGCACGATAACGGCGCCCGCCGTCCAGTTGACGGGCTTTTTTGCCAGGCGGATTTTCTCCGCTTTTCGCCTCGCATCCTCCAGCACTTGCGCAGGGATCAGTTTCAGCGTCAGCGACACCGCCAGCGGAAGCAAAATCAGTTCGTCCACATAACCCAAAACCGGTATAAAGTCCGGAAACAGATCCACCGGACTGAAAGCGTATGCAGCCACGCCGATGGCCATGGCTCTGGCGTACCAGGGCATCCGGCGGTCCCTGCAGGCAAAAAACAGCACCATCATCTGGCGCTTCATCCGGCCGGCCATCTGTTTGAACAGGCTCCACCAACGGCGCATGACGCGTTTCTCCTTTCGGACGTCATTTGCTGTCATCGCTGTTACAAGTATGAACCATCCCGGGCGCAGCCCAAACTTCGTATCTACATCCTATGCCGTTTGGGCGATTGTGTCCGTGGCGGAGCCGAAAAATGCAAACTAAACGAAGGAAAAATGTCGTCTTCTCCGTTTGCAGCCTGATGATCCGGCGGGATCGAAATCAACTTTCTGCGGTGCGAACGGCCGGACCGTCAGATGCGAAATCATCTTATTAGCAGTGCAAACGGTTCGTCCAGCGGGCGCGGTGGCGGTACGGCCCTGCCGGAATCTGCATCAATGCGGTGACGCCCGCCGGCGGGAGCCGGTACAGGTCATCAACGGCTTCCGCATCATAGCTGAGCAGCGGCCGGCCGCCCCACCCTTCCGCCGCCGCGGCCAGCAGCAAAAATTGCGTCCGCAGGCCTGCTTCCATCTGCTGCAACCGGTAGCCGCGGGCGCCCCACCGGTTTATCCCGTGCCGGCGATCTCCCGCGATATGAAAGCACATGGGCGCCTGACGCAGGTTCACGTTGTCCATCAGCATGCCGTATTGCAGCCAATCGCGGTGATCGCCGGGCCTCACAAGCACCAGGGAATGGCTGGCGGCATCATATCGGTATGCGCCGGGCTTCAGCCCTTCCACGCCGCTGAAAGTTCCGCAAATCAGCCTATTCCGGCTGACGCGCGGCAGATCCGGCGCGGGATCCAGATCGCAAAACCCTCCCGGCGATGCGGCGCGGCGCAGCATGCGGGAAAGCCGGATGAGGGCGACGGGCCGGAACGTAAAATCGGTCTCGGGAGTGTACCGGCGGCGGGTAAGCGCGGCCAGGTCCGTTTCCGCACCGGACACATCCGGCAGCGGAATGACGGGATACGCTTCGGCCTCGCCATCGTCTTCTCCGGGATCCGACCGGAATTCGTCCGTCCCTTCCTGCATGGAAGCCTGGTGCATACGCAGAAGCAGCGGATGCGGACTGGCGCTCCCGGCGCTGCCGTTGCCGAAGGAATAACGCAGCGTCAGCGCGGGTATCTCCCGGATAAGCTGCGCGGCGGTGTATAAAGCCGGAAGCCGGTTCGTTTGCGTTAAGGAGCCGGAAAACGGCAAGGCTGCAGGCTGACATGCGCCAAGCGGCATCACGGCATAGACGCTCTCTTCCCCTTCCGTCAGGCCCAGCAGATGATTCAGCGCCCGGTCGAGAAATTGCCCGAACAAAAGCGGCTTGAATCCGAACCGGACCGCCGCTTCCCCAAGCTGTCCCAGCAGCACGCCTGCGTCCAAACCTTGCAGGCGATAGGAGAAAAGGGAATATTTCCAGAAGTTTTTCAGAAAGCAGACGGTGACGAAAAGCACCGCAAAAGCTTCTTCCGTGCGGATGCGTTCCCCGAGGGCCCGGTCCAGGTAATCGTCAAACGTTCCTTCCCTCAGCAGCAAGAGCCGGTGGTGCGCCGCGTCATAATGATAGATTCCGGCGGGCAGTTCCGGCAGCTTCAGGTATGCGTAAATTTCACAAGGATACAGCCCTCCCCCGGAAGGAACGGCGCGGTGAAACATGGGCGCGGAAGCGGCGCCTGAGCCCAAAGCTTGCCCGTCCGCCACCGCATATCGGCTCACCTGCGTAAAGCCATAAGCGTACCAGAGAAAATGGCCGAAGGTCTTGAAGTCCGGCGGATTATGCAATGCTCCGCTTTCCGGCTGAAGATTCGGAGGCTTATCCGGCGGCAGCCTTAGCGGCACCTCCGCGGAAAGCGGAAAGGCGGCCGTAAACTCCCCGTAAAGTTTAAAAGGCAGCGGCGCATGTTCCCAGTCCGGCTGCCAGTCCGGCGGTTTGGCCTCATCCGTCGCAAAATGCAGCGTATGCACCAGCTGCCTCAGTTCACCGTCCATCGGTTTTCCCCCTGCCCGCAGATTTTAAGGAAACGGATGCGGATGCGGATTGAGCTGGCCGGGCGCCAGCGGCTCTTTGGCAAATCCGAGCCTGGCGGGAACGGTCAGCACCCGCGCGAGGCCTTCCAGCCGCGTCATGTGGTACCCGAAGGTCATCGGCAGCATGCCGGGCACGATCACTTTGACGCAATGAAGCCCGTTGCGCAAAATCTCCGGCGACGTCTGGTCCACGACGATGACGTCCAGCCCGCAGCCCATCACCGCCTCAAGGAGGCCCGCCAGATCCGCCGTCAAATCCGGCTGGCCATGGCCGCGCGCCGAACGCCTCCCGGAACGTTTGCGGCGGACGGCCGTTTTCCAGCAAAAAGGCAAAGCGCTCCTTCGCTTCCGGCAGCGCATACAGCATGGCGTGATCCTCCATGCCGCGCACCAGGCCAGGGTCCTCCAGCATGCGCCGGTACGCCTCGCGGCCCTGTTCGAACTTTTCATTCAGGGACAAAACCATCGCCGCCAGCTCGTGAATCGAGCTTTTCGCCGCCCTGGCGGGGTCGGGGTGAGCGCCGGCGGCGCAGATCAGGTGAACGCCGCGCCCGCGCGTGTTGACGGCCATCGACCAGACGGCCGGAATGCCGTGTTCCATCGTGGCGTTAAACAGCAGCACTTCGAAACCGGCGGCCGCTTTCAGGCGCTCGATCATCAGCTCCAGCTCCGCATCCCGGGCCGAACCCGCATCGAGCCTGGCCAGAGGCAGCCGGGCGTACCAGGTGATGAGGAAGCTGTCCCGTTCGATCACTTCCAATAGGCCGTAAAAAATCGCCTCCTCCAGCGATCCGCCGATGGCGCAGCCGTTGGACGTCTCGTAAACAAACCTTTCGCCGTGGCATTCGCCGAAATAAGCCAGTGATTCGGGCACGAGCACCGGCTCCCGGCGGCGGAACGAATACCCCCACACCCAGCTCATCTCACGATCCGGATCGAACGGCCGGAACGGAAAGCCGGGCTGCCGGTATTGCGCTTCGCTGTGCAGCCCCACCGTCCGCGGATCCAGCGCGAATCGGGCAAGCGCCCGCCACGAGCCGCGGACGTTTGACCGCCTGCCCCGAGGTTTGAAGCCCGAACGCCGCTCCAGCCCTTCAAGGATGGCCGCGATCAGGCTGTCGGAGTAGCGATGCGTGCGTCCTGCCGCGCCTTCGTCCCCGCCAGGCAGCGGGAGGTTGACGCTGGCGTCGGCAAAAGGCGACGCCAGATCCGCCGCGCTCGCGTTCAGAAGCCCTGTGCGTGTATCCAAATAATCCCGCGGCAGCGCCGTTTTCAGCTCTTCCAGCGACTTCACGCGATAGCTGCCGGGCGCATGTTTCGGACGGCTTTCAAGTTCGATCCTTGCCAGTTCCGGCGCGTCTTCCGGCAAGTTGCCGCATACCGGGCAAAGCGGTTCCGGCAGCACGAAATGCCGGGACGTGCGTAAAGAGAGCAGGTTCACCAGCAGCATGGCGCTTTCCGTCAAGGCCGGCTGGCCCTTAAGGAAGCGCGCGGCTTCATGGGCAGCCAGATGCGCCAGATGGGCCATGCTGAAGCGGGACACCCAGGCGTCTTTGTTTAGGCCTCTCCCTTCCTCCAGTTTTCTGCGCAGCTTTCGGGTTTCCCGGCGGAACCTGTCGGCCATGATCCGGCGCTCATCCGCGCATTGCGTGCATCCCGCGCGATCCGGCCGGACCAAGGGGCCGAGCGCCCCTTCGCCAAAGGCGGCAAATCCGCGCAGCCACGGCGTGCCCGTTTCGCGAAACAAGGATTCCGCTTCGCGGTGAAGCGCCGGGTTCCAGCCGTCGCTCAGCACCAGCGCCAATGCGTATTCGGCGGGGTCGTCCAGTTGCCGCAGGTTCGCGTGCGGAACGACGCGGCATAATCCCGCAAGACGCTCCGCCGTCAGATCGGCCAGCAGCCCTTCGCCGATCAGGGCGACGGTCCGTTTTTCGCTCATGCCGTCCCCTCCTTATGCAGCACGACGCCGTATACGCCGGACAACGCTTCCTTCATGAAAGGCTCGGCGGGCAGTTCCCAAACTTCCGCCTTCCAGCCGTTTCGCTCCATGACCGCCAAAGCCGACGGCAGATTTTCGGTCAAGGCGTTTTTGTCCAGCACCGGCTTGAGGCAAATGCCGCCGCCTTGCCGGTCCGTTTCCGTTTGCCGGCCCATCACCGCCTTGAGCAGCGCGCATTGGAGCGCCATGCATTGCGTAAAACCCGCGGCGCCGTACCAGCGGTCTCCGCTTTTGACGTAACAGGCCGGCAAACCGTAAACGGGCGGCCCTGCCGCGGCGATGGTGTGCGCGCCCAGGCGTCCCAGCGCCTCGAAGTAAAACCGGCATCGCTCATCCTCCAGCGGATGCGCCAGCGGCCTTAAGCCTTCCGGCGGGATGCCGGCGGAAAGTGTCCGCTCCACTTCCCGCTGCAGCGCATGATATACGGCCCTGGCTATGCCTTCGCTTGGGCTTTCGCCGGCGCCCACCGCCGCCAGGTTCAGATGTTCGAACATGCGGGAGGCGTAGCTTTCGAGGCCGGCCAGCCCGGCTTCCCTGCGGGCTTCCGCATGGGTCATGCCGCCGCCGATGAGCGTCGGAAGCAGTTCCGCCGGCCCTTCGGACAGCGGGTTCGCCGCTTCCGCGTAACACAAGGAAACCGGGAGCTGGATCAAATCCCTTTCCTCCCAAGCGTGAAAAATACCGCAAACCGGCGACGTCAGTCCTTGGAAAAAAGCCAGGAGCCGCCCGGTTTCGGCGGGCGCGCTGCCGCGTTCCTCCGCCATGCGCGCCGGCCATACTTTTCGCGGCTCCCCAAGGCCGCCGGTTTCCGCCGGGTGCGGCAGAAACGGATACCGCTCCGATTCCAGCGTTTCCAGATTGAGCAGATAGCAGCAATCGCGGAGTTCCGGCGCCGCCGCTCCCGTAATCGATTTGAACAGTTCAAACACGATGACGTTGGCCAGGATCGCGTCGGAGGTGGCGGAAGGCGCATGCAGCGCCGGATCGCGGGTCAACGCCTTTCGGTGCAGGCGGCGCCATGCCGAAGTCCAGCCGCCCTGCGCGTCGGCGCTGACGATGGGTCCCGACAGGCCCGCCTGACCGGCATAAAAAGCGGGCAGCAACCACTTCTTTTCCATGCGGCAAGCCTGATGCACCATGCGAAACACGTCCATGTGCGTTTCGTCCGACATCCAGAGCACGGCGTCGAAATTCGCCACGATTTCCCGCCAATGCCGCGTCGCTTCCGGCGGCGCCGGCACAAACCGGACATCCGCTTCCGGGTCCGCCTGTTTCGCATCCGCCACCAGCTCTTCAATCCTGCCCCGGTTCAGCGTGCCGCGAGCGGCGCACACGTGAAGCCTGGGCAACCCCGACGACAGCAGCGCCGCCGCCAGGGCTGTCAGCATCGGCCCGCTGCCGGCCGCCAGCACGCGTGCGCTGCGATACCGTTCCATCCGCCAGGCGCCGGAGCCCCCGAGCGCATCGAGAAAATCAATCTGCGCGGCGTACTCGCGGCGCACCTGATCGGACAGCCGGCCGGGCCGGTCGCCGCTCACATCCCGCACAAACCCGTGTTTGAGCAGCGTTTCCGCGATTTCATAAACCCGGTTCCGGTGCGCCTCCGGCAAGCCTTCCGTCAGCTCCTCCAGCGTATGCTCGCCATTCAGCATCGGCATCAGCCGTTCGATCCAGCGGTCGATCATGCCTCCTTCCAGCCGCAAAGATCCGCGATTGTTGCGCAAAAACACCGCTCCTTCCGGATCCGACAAAAAAAACGTGTCTCCCGTCACCTTGAGCCGCATGGAAGGATGCATGAACCATTCCTCCTTTGGTACTGTCTGTTTCATGTTATGACAGCCCATTTGTCTCACATGCCCAAAGGCGAAAAGCCCTTGTCATTTCATAAAAAAATATGACCTCCCTTTCCGCCTTCGGGCGAAAAGGCAAGGTCAAGCGCGAAGCGGTCATGGCACGCTTCACCGGCAGCGGGCGCAAGCCTGGCAGTTGGCGCACCGGTGGCAGTTGAAACAGTTGGTGCAGCGGAAACAGTTGGCGCACTGGGCGCAGTTGTAGCAGTTGGCGCAGCGGCAGAAGAACGCGCAGAACGCCGTGCAGAGGAAGACGCAAAATCCGACGCACAGCCGTCCGTCCGCCGGGGCCAGCGCCGCTTGCGCATCCGCGGGCACAAACTCTTCCGCCTTGTAATCCCTGACCTCCAGTTCTTTCAGGCTTTCCTTGAACTCTTCCATCCGGCAAACCTCCATGATGTTGTCGCTAGCTGGCGAAAGCCGTTTATCCGGGATGGGCGAATCGCCGACAAAATAGCCTATGTAAAAGGCAACGCGAGTGTGAATTTCGCGCATGGTATTCCGAAATTGCCCGACGGAAAATGGCGCCCGGAACCGGAAGGAACACCGGCATTTGCATGAGGCAAGCCCCGACGCTTGTACATACAGTATGTTAGCACCGCAAGAATGCGTGACGGGGGTGAGCATGCCGTGAACCTGGCCATCGTCGCGCCGGAGCAAATTCCCGTTCCTCCGCCGCTCGGGGGTTCTGTCGAAATCTCCGTTTGGGCCGTAGCCAAGGAACTGGCCCAATGGCATTCGGTCACCGTCATCAGCCGCGCTCATTCCCGTTACCCTAAAGAGTCCTGGATGTCCGGCGTGCGCATCCTGCGGGTCCAAGGGGGAAACGCCGCCGAATACCTAGGCGGGGTGCTGCGCAGTCTGTCCGGTGGGTCGTGGGATGCGATTCAGGTGGACAACCGGCCTTCCTTCGTGCCCGCCATCAAGCGGCGTTTTCCCCATGTGCCCGTTTCGCTGTTTGTGCACTCCCTCACGTTTGTCAGTCCGCCCTATGCCAGGCGCAGGCAGGCGGAAGAAGGGCTGGCGGCCGCGGACATCATCGTCGCCAACAGCTGGTCGCTGCGGCATGAGCTGGCCGCCCGTTTCCCTTTCGCCGCGGAGAAAATGCGCGTCGTCTGGCTGGGCGTGGACACCGGGCGTTTTTGCCCCGCCATGGCGCCCGCTGACCGTCCGTTGGCCAAGGACGGCTTAACGGTTCTTTTTGCGGGAAGGCTCATTCCCCGCAAAGGGCTGCATGTGCTGCTTAAAGCGCTCAGGCTGGCGCACGTCTCCGGCGGGCACCGCTTTCGCCTCATCGTCGCCGGAGGCAGCCGCCACGAACGCTACAAGCGGCGCATTCGGCAGCTGGCGCGCACCTCCGGCGTGCCGGTCAATTTTCTGGGCACGGTGGCTCACCGCCATATCCATCGCATCTATCAGCAGGCCGACGTCTTCATCTGCCCTTCCCAAAGGCACGAAGCCTTCGGCCTCGTCAACGTGGAAGCCATGGCTTCCGGTCTTCCGGTCATTGCCTCCCGGATCGGCGGCATCGGGGAAATCGTCGTTCCCGGCTGGAACGGCCTCCTGGTTTCGGATTACGCGAACCCTCGCGCCTTCGCCGAGGCCATCGCCTTCCTTTCCAGCCATCCGGAGCTCGTGCGGTCGATGGGCGCAGCCGCCCGTCAGGATTGCCTCAGCCGGTTCAGCTGGACCGCCACCGCCGCGCACCTGAGCCGGCTCTACACACATTGGCCCCATAATCATGGCATTTTGTAGGGCACACCTGTCGGTGATAACCCGGCCAAACCTTGTTAGCCTTTGCCTCTGCACGTCCCCCGGTCGAGTTTATCCCGATCAGACCCCGTTACATGGTGCCACGCAGGATCCTCCAGCAAGGTTTAACCCGGTCAAGACCCGTTAACTGGTGTCCTTCGCGGTCCTCCAGCGAAATTTAACCCGGCCTTACCCCGTTAATGGGTGCACGAAAAGGTCCGCTTGCGCGCCTGTCAAATCCGCTCTTCCCCATAACGCCTCCCCGTGATAACATAATCTATAACAAGAAGATAGTGAGTACTCACTCACTTTCCAGATAAGGAGGCGGAACATGCGCACTTTTCAGGAACGCCAAGCCGAACCGGAACCGGTCATCGAGATGACGGGCGTGTCGCGAAGTTTCGGGGGCAAAACCGTGTTGGACAGCATTTCCTTGCGCATTGGGCGCGGCGAAATTTTCGGTCTGCTCGGTCCTTCCGGTTCCGGCAAAACGACGCTGGTCAAACTGCTCACCGGCATTGACAAAGCCGACTCCGGCGAAATCCGGATGTTCGGGGAACCGGTGCCGAAACTCTCGCTGTTTCAGCGATTTGGCTACATGGCGCAGTCCGACGCGTTGTACCCGGAACTGGCCGCCAGTGAAAATCTGAAGTTTTTCTCCTCCCTGTTCGGCCTTGCCGGAGCGCGCCAAAAGGAGCGAATCCGGGAAGTGATGCGCATGGTGGATTTGTCGGACCATTTGGACAAGCCGGTGGCCCAATATTCCGGCGGCATGAAAAGGCGGCTTTCGCTGGCCATCTCCCTATTGCACGAACCGGACCTTCTGATTCTGGATGAGCCGACGGTGGGCATCGACCCTCTGCTGCGCCGGTCCATCTGGCGCGAGCTTTTTCAGCTGCGCGACCGCGGCACCACCATCTTAATGACGACGCACGTCATGGATGAAGCGGAAAAATGCGACCGCATCGGCCTGCTTCGCGAAGGCCGGCTGCACGCGGCGGATACGCCTGAAGGACTGAAAGCCGTAAGCGGAACGAATTCCCTGGAGGACGCGTTCATCGTCCTCGGGGGAGGTGTCCGCACATGAGAACCCGCGCCCTTGCCGTGCGTATCATCCGCCAATTCACGCGCGACAGAAGGACGCTGGCTTTGCTCTTTCTCGCGCCCCTGTTCGTGCTCACGCTTATGCATTTTGTGTTCAACGGCCAGAAGGTAAAGCCGGACATCGGGCTGGTGAACATTCCGTCTTTCCTGTCCAGCCGCCTGGATCCTGACGCTGCCCGGTACGTCCATTACCCGGATATGGATGAGGCGCGGCAGGATCTCGAAAATGGGAAGCTCGATGCCGTGTTTTCCTTGGCGGCCGGCCGGTCCTCCTGACGGAAGGCACCGATCCGTCGATGACGCAGGCCGTCATCGTCGCGCTGCAAAAATCCGTGCGGGCGGAAATCCAGTCCTTGCTGCCGGAAGTTGAGTACCTGCACGGAGACGAAAGCTTGTCAACCTTTGATAATATCGGCCCGGTGCTCGTAGGCTTCTTCTCCTTCTTTTTCGTGTTTCTGCTCGCCGGCGTGGCATTCTTGCGGGAACGCACCACCGGTACCCTGGAGCGGCTTTTGGCCTCGCCGATCCGCCGCTCGGAAGTCGTCGCCGGCTATTTGCTCGGCTTCGGCCTCTTTACTTTGCTGCAGGCGACGCTGATCGCCTGGTTTGCCATCGGCGTGCTCGGCATGTATATGGAAGGTCCCCTCTGGCTCGTGCTGCTGATGAATTTGCTGATTTCCTTAACGGCATTAACTTTGGGGACCCTGCTGTCCACCTTTGCCAACACCGAGTTTCAGGTTATCCAGTTCATCCCGCTGGTCATTGTTCCGCAGGTTTTCTTCTCGGGCTTGTTTAATCTGGAAATGATGGACCCGTGGCTGCAAAAATTAAGCTATATCATGCCGATGTATTACGGTGCTGACGCGATGCGGGACATCATGCTGCGGGGAGCCGGACTGGCCGACATTCAGCTTGACATTTTCATTCTGCTGGGCTTTTCCGCCGTGTTCATCCTGCTCAACATTCTCGCGTTGAAAAAACAGCGGGCCATTTGAAGATGCCGCAAGGAAAGGATCGGAACGGCCGTATGGAATCCATGGAACCCTGGATGAAAGAACTGCTGGAAAATTCGTCCGCCGCCGAACGCATGACTGAAAAGCAAAGACGGATTTTCGAAGCGGCGGTGGAAATTTTTTCGGAAAAAGGGTACGCCGCCACCTCCACCAGCGAAATCGCCAAACGGGCGGGTGTGGCGGAAGGCACCATTTTCCGGCATTACAAAACGAAAAAAGATCTTCTGCTTTCGATTGCGGCGCCCGCCATGGTTAAAATGTTGGCCCCGTACGTGCTGAGGGAGTTTCGCGACGTATTCCGGGAGGACACGCCTTCGCTGGAAGCGTTTCTGGAAGCCGTTATCGAGAATCGCATCCGGTTTTTGGAGAAAAACATGGGCCTGGTGAAAGTGCTTGTGCAGGAACTCCCCTTTCACCCCGACCTGCAGGAAGCGTTCCGCAAGGTGATTCTGCCGCAGGTGCTGGCTCATTTTGAGAAGGTGCTGCAATCCCTGCAGGAAAAAGGGCAAGTGCGAAAAGACCTGCCGGTGACCACCATCGTCCGGCTGGCCGCATTTTCGATGATCGGCTATGTGCTGATCCGGACGATGGCCGGCCAAAGCGGCGATGCGAAATGGGACGACGCCATGGAGCGGCAGGCCACGATCGACTTCATTGTGAGAGGCCTGGCGCCCGTCGAGTAAGTTCTTTTTGGAGCAATGTAGCGTAATTTTACAGTATATTCGGGTGAAAATGGCCTGAAAGC
>ERZ795043.483-NODE-483-length-32259-cov-14.506738_pt1 | contig 32259 bp, 23 predicted proteins | sample MGYA00375127_ERZ795043 | MGnify/ENA primary metagenome ERZ795043 (study PRJEB30172, sample SAMN05518447) | compost metagenome | isolation source: Feedstock adapted compost from Newby Island compost facility, Milpitas, CA | place: USA:Newby Island compost facility... | reverse complement strand
CGCGGTCGAGGTCGTAGGCGAACAGGTACCAGCGCCGGTCGGAGGTGACCAGCCGGTACGGCTCGACCCGCCGCCGGCGCACCTCGCCCCTCGACGGGTAGTCGAACTCGACCTCGACCTCGTCCCGGCACGCCCGGGCCAGGGTCATGAGCGTCTCGGCGTCCACCGGGACACGGCCTCCGCCGCCGAACGATTCGACCGACGCGGCGAGCGCGCGCACCTCGTGCCGCAGCCGGGTGGGCAGCACCCGGTCGAGCTTGGTCAGCGCGCGCAGCGCGGCCTCCCCGGCACCCGCGACCGCGCCGCCCGCGCCCGCGAGCAGCGAGACCGCGGTGGCGATCGCCTCCTCGTCGTCGAGCAGCAGCGGCGGCAGGTCCTGGCCGCGGCCCAGCCGGTAGCCGCCGCCGGCGCCGCGCTCGGCGTGCACCGGGTAGCCGAGCGCGCGCAGCCGTTCCACGTCCCGCCGTACCGTGCGCGGGGTGACCCCGAGCCGTTCGGCGAGCTCCGGGCCGGTCCACACCTGACGCTGCTGGAGCAGGCCGAGCAGGGTGAGCACCCGCTCGGTGGTGCCACGCTCGTCGCCCGCCGTCGCCGCCGTGCCGTTCATACGCCGACCATAGCGGACCGATCCTGTCCGCTACACCGGGAAGGGTGGCCGCATGGACACGAACGCACCCGCCTGGAACCGCGTCCTGCGCGACCAGTGGGAATGGCATTGGACGCATCAGGTCCGGGACCGGCTCGCGGGCCTCACCGACGACGAGTACTTCTGGTCCCCGGTGCCGGACGCGTGGAGCGTACGGCCGCGCGGCACCTCGACCGCCCCCGTGCAGGCGGGCGCCGGGGACTACACCATCGACTACGCCTTCCCGCAGCCGGACCCGCCGCCGTTCACCACGATCGCGTGGCGGCTCGGCCACGTCATCGTCGGCGTGCTCGCCGTGCGCAACGCCGCCCACTTCGGCGCGCCGCCCGCGTCGTACGAGACCTGGGAGTACGCGGGCACGGCCGCGGCCGCGCTCGAGCAGCTCGACGCCCAGATCGACACGTGGCTGGCCGGGGTGCGCGGGCTCAGCGAGGAGGAGCTGCTGACCCCGGTCGGCGAGAAGGAGTTCCTCCCCGAGCTCACCATGGCCGACCTGGTGCTGCACATCCACCGCGAGCTGATCCACCACCTCGCCGAGGTGTGCCTGCTGCGCGACCTCTACCTGCACTCGACCGCCACCACGGGGGTGACGCGATGAGCCGCCAGATGCAGATCACGTTCGACTGTCACGACCCGCGTGCCCTGTCGGTCTTCTGGCGGGAGGTGCTCGGCTACGTGCATCCGGCCCCGCCCGGGGTCGAGCTGCCCGAGGGGGCCGACCCGCTCGCCGCCTGGGACGAGTTTCTCGCCCGCATCGGCGTGCCGGAGGAGGAACGCAACGCGCGGTCGGCGATCGAGGACCCGGAGGAGCGCGGGCCGCGGATCTTCTTCCAGCGGGTGCCCGAGGGCAAGGAGGTGAAGAACCGCGTGCACCTCGACGTCCGGGTCGCCCCCGGGCTGCAGGGTGAGGAGCGCATGGCGGCCCTGCAGGCCGAGTGCGACCGCCTCGTCGCGCTCGGCGCCAAGCGCATCCGCCGCCACGACCCCCGGCCCCCGCTCGACGCGGGCCACATCGTGATGGCCGACCCCGAGGGCAACGAGTTCTGCCTCGACTGACCCGGCCCGGCCGTACGGCTCGCGGCCGCGCTCACCGGCCGGTCGCCCGCTCGGCCGCCCGTCACGGCGAGCGGCGGGTGACCGGCCGCCGGCTTCGAGTGCGCCGCCGGGCGGTGGGCCGGTGCCGGGGCCGCGTCGCGCGCATGCCCGGAACAGCCGGCGCGATCTCGCTGTTGCTCCGGACATGAGTGACGCGTCCACCGATCTCCGCGATCTGCTCGCGCAGGCCCGGCTCGGCGTGCTGGCGACGATCAAGCGCGACGGCCGTCCGCAGCTCTCCCCCGTGACGCCGTACTACGACCGCGAGGCGAACGTTATCTACGTGTCGACCACCGCGGACCGGGTCAAGGCGAAGAACCTGCGCCGCGACCCGCGGGCGGCGCTCTCGGTCACCAGCCGGGACGGCTGGTCGTGGGCGACCGCCGAGGGCGTGGCGACGCTCATCGGCCCCGGCACCGACCCGTACGGGCCGGAGGTCGAGGCCCTGGTGGAGTACTACCGCAACGCCGCCGGGGAGCACCCGGACTGGGAGGAGTACCGCGCCGCCATGGTCTCCGAGCGCCGGGTGCTCGTGAAGATCGCGGTCGAGCACGTGTACGGCGCGATCGTTCGCTGACGGCCGCCGGCCGTACGCGTCCATCGCCCACGCCTGCCGCGCCGTACCGTCGCGGCTGCTTCGCCCGGCCGGACGCGGGCACGACCTGGGCCTACGGGCCGGCCGCAGGCTCGGCCGAATCGGGGCCGGCGGAGGAGCCGAGCGGTTACAGTGCTGTCGGCCGCGAGGACGGCGGCAGGTGAGGGAGAGTCGTGCCGGGAGGCGGTGTGGCTGAGGGGGTCGAGCCTCGGGAACCCGGCGAACCTGGCGACCGCGTCGATGACCGGCGGCCGTCCGGCCGGACGGGCGGGGGCGAGCGGTCCGTCCCCGCAGGTGACCCGGCCGACGGGCAGGCCGCCGAGGCCGCGGACGGCGTGTCCCCGCCGGCGCTGACGCGGGCCGCCCGGGTTCGCCGCCTGCTGGGGGCCGCGTTTTCCCTGCTCGTGGCCCTGGGGATGCTCGCGCTGTCCGTCAAGTTCCTCGAGTAGCGGGCGGTCCGGGCCCTCCGCCGGCGGGCGCGTTCGCTCGCCGGGGCGATCGCCGTATCGAACGTCCTTGACGCGTCACACCGGCCTGCCTCGCCGCTGAGCCGCGCGCTCATGCCCGGGATCGGCAAGGCGTGAGCGGTCCCGACGCTCCGCGGCCGCACTCGTCCAGCTCGGCCCACACCGTGGGTAATCGGGCCGGCAGGCAGGCGGCTGCCCACGCCCGGCGCGAGACCGCCCGCGCCGATGTGATCGCCCGGGTTCGCCGCTCACCGAGGGCCGCGTTCTTCCTGCTCGTGGCCCCGAGAATGCGCGCACCGGCCTTCGGTTCGTTCAGCAGTAGACGACCGGGCCGGCACCTTGCCGGCGCGTTCGAGCCTCGGGCGACCGCCGTATCGTCGCTGCAGGCGTGTCACGCCTGCTCGCCCACGCCGCGTATGCCCGGCATCACACAAGGATGGGTTGCGAGCCCCTCGCCGCACTCATCGCGCTCGGCCCACAGCGTGTGACCCGGCCGACGGGCAGGCCGCCGAGCCCGGAGTCGGCGCGGCCCCGCCGACGTGGGCCACCCGGGTTCGCCGCATTCTCCGGTTCGCGTTCTCCCTGCTCATTTCCCTAGGGGCGCGCGTCGGCCTTCGGTTCCTCGAGTGGCGAGAAGCCCGATCGACGCCGTGCCTGCACTTCGGTCACCGGGCGGTCGCCGTACCGATGTCCCCGCTGCGTCACGCCGGCCCGCCCGGCGGCGCCGCGCGCCCACGTGCGAGATCACCAGGGGATGATCTCCGGCATCTGGCCGCCGCCGTACTCGTCGAGCTCGGCCCACACCACGGTGCCGTCGGAGTCCCGCTCGAATCCCCACCGTTTCGAGAGCATCTCCACCAGGGCGAGCCCGCGCCCGCCGATCGAGCCCTCGTCGTACGGCAGCACGTGGGGGATGCCCGTCATGCCGCCGTCCCGCACCGCCACGATCACCCGGTCCGGGGTGACGGTCACCGACACCACGAACTCCTGCGCGGTGCCGTCGCGCCGCCCACCGTGCTGTATGGCGTTGCCCGCGAGTTCGCTGGTGACGAGCATGAGGTCGTACGCACGCGGGTGGTCGTCGCCCACCTGCTCTCGCACGAACTCCCGTGCGGCCTTCACCTGCTCATACGCCGCAGCGAACGTTCGGCTGATCGTCACCGGCACCCGCCCCTGCTTCCCCCGCCGATACGGTGCGGCCGTACCGGATGTGTAGCGTCGGCGCCGCGTCCGCCTCCGACGGAACCGGACGACGACGGCCTCGACGGCGAGCCCCATCCCCCGGACGCGCGTCGCCATCTGCGACAACGCGCCCTTCATGCCCGGCACCGCCCGTCGGCCGCGCGGTCCGTGCACCGGTCCGGCCCGCCGTACGACCTCGGCCTCCGGTCCGCCGAGCCGGTGCGCGACGGGCCGTCCCTGCGTTGGTCGAACCGCGGACGAACCCACTCGATCCGCCGGAAAGGCTCCGGCTCTCCTGGGCCGCCCGCACCGATGAGGCTACCCGCGCGCCGATACCACTCTGACGGCAGGGCCCGCCATCCGCGGTCGGCGCCTGTAAACCGCCCGTTCCGCCTGGGGAAACGCGCCTTAGACCACCACCCCGGCCGCTCGGCGTCGCCGTCCGGGAGGCGCCGCACGGCCCGGCCCCGGCGGCCCTGGGCGTTCGCTGCCGCACGGCCGAGACGGCGTACCGCGCCACCTGCCGGGCCGTACCCCCTTCGCCACTCACCCGCGTTCCGTGCCGGCGGCCGTCCCAACCCCCACCCGGCCGACGTTCCCGCATCGATCCCGTCGGCCTCCCACACGGTTCTCACCATCGCGACCCCTTCGCAGGCACCGCTCGATGGTCTGGCCGAGCGACCGACAGGGCGCGGCTTTCGGTCACCTCATCCCAGACATGAACAATGCAGTCACTGAATGAATGCATTCAAGCACGATCAGTGACCACATCTGTCACAATGACCGAAGGCTTCACGACTCGCAAGCCATTTGCATGGAAAAGTTGCCCACCGCATCGCCGATCTCGGTGTGAACCCCCTCGGAGGACTCGATGCCGAACTACACCATCCGCCTCAAGTGGCTCGGCAACGCCCTCAACAAAATCCGAAAAGAGACCGGCCTCACCATCGAAGCCGCCGCCGAACGCCTCGGCTGGCCCCAATCCAAGATCAGCCGAATAGAAAACGGCATGATCCGCGCCCACTGGGGCGACATCCAAGATCTCCTCGACCTCTACGGCTTCGCCGACCCCGACCAACGCAAAGCCCTCATCGCCCTGGCCAAGCGCGCCCGCGAACGCGGCTGGTGGCACGCCTACGGCGCCACCCTCGCCCACGCCTTCGCGGACCTCATCACCCTGGAGACCGACTCCCACGAGATCTGCACCTTCCAGAACCAGCTGGTACCCGGCCTGCTGCAGACCAAGGAGTACGCCCTCGCCGTGGTGGGCTCGAGCAAGGTATGGGAGGACCGGGACGAGGTCGAGAAGTTCGTGCAGGTCAGAGCCGCACGCCAAGCAATCCTCTCCCGAGAGGACCCCGTGACCTTCTGGGCGATCCTGGGCGAGGCGGTCCTCCACCAGCGCGTGGGCGGCACCGACGTGACCCGCAACCAGCTTCACCACCTCGTCGAGATGGCGTCCCGCCCGAACATCACCATCCAGGTCCTCCCCTTCACCGCCGGCGCGACGACCGGGATGTACGGCCCGTTCACCACACTCCGGTTCGCAGGCCCCGGCGTCACCGAGGTCGTCTACCTGGAAAACCTGACCGGCGGCCTCTACCTCGAGCACGAGGACGAGGTCCGAAGATACGACCTAGCCTTCAACCACCTACGCGCCTCCGCCCTCCCCACGGACGACTCGATGCGGCTCATTGCCACAGCCGCCGACCGGCTTTAGCGTGGTACTTATGAATCTGCCTGACATGCATCGTTCGCCCAGCCCCACACGTTGGCGTAAGAGCAGCTACAGTGGCGACACCGGCGACTGCGTCGAGGTCGGCGTCCTCCCCTCAGGCCACATAGGTATTCGCGACTCGAAAAACCCGACTGGCCCCGTACTCGAGGTAAGCAAGAGCGGCTGGCGTGCATTCCTCAGCGGCATACGTACCGATGCCTCGGTGTAAGAGCAGCTACAGCGACGACACCGAAGCTGCATCCAGGCGCCCTTGCGGAGCGCTTACGCCTCCATTCGTGGCGGGAATCCCGTGTCACCGAGGTCGGTGGTAGAACAGCCCGACAACGAGTCCGCAAACCGTCAACGAGTACTTCAATGTAGCAATATTTCTTCGGGTCTACGATTCGTGACCGTAGAGGATCTGTCGGAAACCAGGCGATCGATACAGGACAACAAATCTCCGCCGTGGTCCTCGCTGGCGATCCCTCGTAGAATCTTCACGAGTTCCAGCCCGTTGATGAGGACGATCGGATACTGATCCTCGACCATCTCCAGATGGGCATGCTCGGAAAAAGATCCGGTGGTTACGAAAACACCGATCCAACCGCGCCGCAACCGAGCGACGACGCGAGCGATCTGCTCAGCCGAGATCAAACTGTCGGGCCGAACACACTTCGCTTGTCCGAGGACCACCAGCCGTGTGCCGGCGAGCCCGGAACCCAAGTCCAAACGACCGACGAAGTCGGCTCCACCGTCACCGGATCTTTGGGTCAGCCACCCTTCATGATAACCATGCCCGGATGCCCGCATCACGCGTGCGGTTACCGCCGAGGCCAGCGCTTCGAAAGCATGCTTGTCTCCGTCAAAACGACGATAGACGACCTCAAGGTCGGCCGCGAGTCGACCGCCTGGCTCCGGCCTCTGGTCACGAACCTTGACCACACGGTGTTTCGCGACACGCCTACGAAGCCTTGGCAATGCCGAATTCCCCTGACGGACCCACTCGCGCCAGGATTTGGGGGCAAGCTTTAATGCCTCTTCGTCACTGACGGTGGGATCTCTGCGGGCGCTGATCCAGTCCCAGTCCAGCCGGTCATCTTCTTGGGTCAAATCAAGTAGCGCCAGATCGTACACATAATTCGTGAAGGTGGTCCGATCGGAACCGGCCCATTGCACTACCCTTTCGGCTCGCTCGATCAAGGCGACGCCGCAGAACTCGACATATCCCTTGACCGCGTCGTTCCGTGACACCGAACGGAATATGAGGAGCGGAGGCGCCCCGACACGTCCTTCCGCGGTAGGTGCCTGGTGGTAATCGAACGCTTCAAGGAGCACTTTGTTGCCGGCGGTGGCGCCGACCGGTTTCTCCAGCCCTACTTTATGATCCCCGAAATAGCGGACATGGCCGTTGTCCAAATCGAAGTCGTCGTGCCATGGCGTCACTTCCGACCCGGCCTTCCATGGGCTGGACCTGATCAACACAGCCGGACGTCGAGACCCTCCTCCGATTTTCACTCTGGCGATCCCATTGATTCCCGCTTCCAGGAGAACTCTCGATCGACCGGGCGTATTCGTGACATAGTAGAAGTTTCTATATTCTCCGATTACCTCCTGAGCGCCGTCTTTCTCGCGTGGATAGCGAAGGACCTCACCCACGCGAAGCTTCCTTCCCATCCATCCTCCAGGATCGCCGATTTCCTATGACTCAATCATCCACTTACGTGTTGACGGGAGTTTGAGTGCCAGATTCCGGATCCCCGGAGACGCCATATGTGAGATGAGGCGGTCAACCAAATGTCGCCGCCTATGATCCCATCCCAGAAGTATCACCGATCAAAATCCGCTACAGACCGAACTGAACTAGGATGATCCACATCCCACCTCTTGCAGGTACTTATAGAGGGAGGCTGCAATGGCCGTGGACAGGCCCACGGGAACGGCATTTCCGATCTGCCTGGCTATCTGAATCTTGTTACCTACCCATCGATAGTCAGGCGGGAAACCCTGCAGATACGCCGCCTCCATGTGGGTTATGGGCCGATCCGCACGCGGATGCAGGTAACGCCCTTTCTCCGGCTTATAAAACTCCGTCCTGATCGTCACGGCCGGCTGATCCCAGTACATCCGGCCCATTACGTCGCCTGACCCGTTGCGATGCCGGAGCCAATTGGGCGTCGACAAGTGTGGGGGCAGATCGTGACGATTTCCACCCTCGGGAATGGCCCTGTAGCGAGCCAAGGAGAGTGCTGTCGGCTTGCGTCCTATGTGCAGTTCATGCGTCTGAAAAATTCCCGGAAGGACGCGCCCCAAAGGACTGCACGTACGGGCCGGCAATTCCGTGGTCTCGGTTTCCTTGGGTGTGTCCGCGAATACGACGCCTGCGGGCACCCATTCTTTGATCTCCTTGATCTCGGACAGAGGAAGAACGCCGTCCTCACCTTTTCCCGGCTTTTGATGAGTGGGCGTAGGGTGTCTTAGAGGCCTGCGCTCCGGGTGGGTTGCGACCAGATCCTTGTGGGTGGCCAGCACGATCGCACGCTTACGGGCCTGGGGAACGCCGTAGTCTGCGGCGTTGAGAATCTTCCATTCCAATGCATAGTCGTGGAGATCACCACCAGGGCCTGCAGAGGCCTTCATCAGCTCAAATTCTTTGGAGCGGAAGAAGCGGTCCACGTTCTCGATCACGAAGATCTTCGGCTGAAGTGCCCGAACCACACGGACATATTGCTTCCAGAGCCGATTGCGCGGGTCGTTTGGATCTTCCTTACCCAGGCCGGAGAATCCTTGGCAAGGAGGGCCACCGAGAATGACGTCTACACTGGAATCCACCATGCTCGGATCCCAGTCCTTGATATCACCGGCGAATATGTGGTCGGTTCCGCCGGCCTCATCCGCGAAGTTGACGGCGTAGGTCGAGGCGGCTGCGATATCCCATTCCACTGCGCCGACTGTGCGGAAGGGGGAGACATCCGACGATTCCGGCCGGAATGTGTGAAAGCCTTGAGTGAAGCCTCCGCACCCGGCAAACAGATCGACGATATTGATGGTACGCGTGATGCCGGGGGTCATGGGGATCACCTTACCGAGTGATCAGGACAGGGCCACAGCGATCCGACGACCGACGGCCTCGGCGAGCTGCGGTGGAAGCGCCTGCGCGACCTGTTTGTAGCGCGCGGTCTTCCGCCCGGAGACGTACCAGTCGTCGGGTAGCCCTTGCAGCTTCATCACCTGCGGAACCGTCAACTTCGGTAGGCCGTGATGCCCGAGTTCCGGCCGTAGGGCGAAGTTCTCATCCGGCACGTCATCCGCAATCCCGTGCCCGTTGACCCCGAGCGCCTGCCACTGGCGCTTGCTCCGCGTCGGACCGAGATCGGCACCGCCATGGTTCTTCGACCCGCCGACTATGGTGGGCGCCACCCGGTTGGCCAGTCGGACCCACCGGTCGACATCCGGCCACCCTCTGCTCGCCATCGAATCCCGCAGGACCTCGCCGACGGGACGCCCCTGCTCGTGCGTGGGTTCGGGCCAGGAGAACCGTGCGAAGTCCGCAGGTCGCATCGCGACCAGCAGACAACTGCGCCTGGTCTGCGGGACGCCGAAGTGCTGTGCGTCGAGCACCTTCCACTCCCACTGGTAGCCAAGGTGCTTGAGCTCTGCCTCGACGTCATCCCGCACGGCGACAAACTGTTTGGACAGCAACGCCGGCGTGGTCTCCAACAGGATGGCGCGAGGCTGCAGCTCGATCGCGAGACAGATCGCGGCCTTGAGGAGATCGCGACGATCCTTCGTGCCCTCCTGCTTGCCGGCGACCGTGTAAGGGGTCGACGGTAGGCCGCCGGACAGCAGGTCCACGGTGGTGACGCCGTGTTCCGCACCGACGAACTCCTTGAAATCCATCTCGAGTACTCGCCAGTGCGGCCGGTTCGCACGCAAGGTGGCACATGCGTGTGCGTCGTTGTCGATAAGGACGACCGAATCGAATCCGGCACGTTCCAGCCCCAGAGCCTGACCACCGACTCCGGCGCCGATCTCCAAACTGGTGAAGCGGCCGTTCATGCCGCTCGTCTCCTCAGAGCGAGTCGATCACGAGATTGGGGGCGCACCGCCAACGGCGCAGGTGCTATGACTCTTCGGACGTCGCGTCGGCCGCCGGAGAGTCGACGAACAACCGTTCGAACAACTTCGCCAAAGTGTCCACCGACCCCTTCGGGATCCGCCCATCCTCCGGCCCACGCGGCAGACGGTCGAAGGGCACCACCGCTTCATCCGCCGCCTCGACCCAATCGCGGTAGGCGTCTGTATCACGTGGCTCGTCCGGCGCGAGTGCCTCGTACGACAAGGTCGTGCCGGCGGTGTTGACCGCTTGTGCCAGGGCGTTGACCTCTCGGCCGGTGCGGACCACTCCGGTCTCGAGCAGCCTGATGATCGCCTGAGCCGTCGGCCGATGCCGGATGACCTCCAGGCGCAGCACCGTGTTGAGTACGTCCTGGTTGCCGCACGCCACTTTGACCGGCCCATAATCAGGACCGTCCCGGAAGAGTTCGGCCGCCCACCAGAGCCGGGCGAAGGCCTGGGTGTGGAAGGGACCGACGAAGCGGTTACGGGCGACGGTGGGTGCCGCCTCTCGACTGAGGTGGCGCCAGTACACGTAGTCGGGGGCGAGCCGAAGCGCCAAGTAGTTCCACAGCCCCGAGTCCGCGGCCTCGCGGCGGGTGAGACGCAGGGTCGCGTGAAGCACCGGTGCGAGCCACGCATCGGCCGCCGTCCGCTCATCCGAGAGGAAACGCCCCATCGCCTCGTCGAACAGCTCCCTGACGGGCTCAGCGTCTCGATCGATCAGGGTCGATGCCCGCTCGATCTCGTTTTGGGGAAGCGGCTCGGCGTTCTGCAGCACACCCGCATTGAGGAAACTCCCGGCCACCTCATCGGGCAACAGCCCCAGCTTGCTCGGTACGTCGCTCACCGGTCCTCCGATCCGGTCTTCTGCAGCGAGCGGATGAAGTTGGCGAGGGAACGCGGGGCCTTGGCCTGCTTGATCGCCGCGTGGAGCACGCGGGTGGGCAGGTCGGGTGCAGTCGTTCCTCTCCCCACTTCACGCAACGCGTCATCGGGAGAACGCTCAGGGAAGACATCCGGCAGCATGCGGCGAAGCGCCATGCCGCGCCAGCCGTCCGGCCAATCGGTACCCTCGACGTGACGAATCGCCTCGTTGAACAACGTCGTCCACAGGCTCACGGCGATCTGCGAGGCGAGCAGTTCCCGCGCGGGCCGATCGCTCGCCTTGGTCCCCGTCAGCACGGCGCGAAGCCCTTCGAATCCGCTGTTGAGGTACAGGATCGGTGCCTCGTCCGTCACGGAGACCGTCCATGGGCTCTCCTCATGCCTCTTGAGCTGCGGGACCTTGGCGAAATCGGCCCAGCGGACGGCGATCTCGTCACGCGGTGTGGGTGAGTTCGCCTGGAGGTCGACCGTCCAGGGACGCGCCACGTCGGCGATCACGCGTCCTTCCACATCGTCGACGGTCGCGACGAGGTGCCCGGAGATCAGGACCCGGTCGACGTGGTCGTCGCGGTGCAGCTCCACCTCTCCGACCCACTCGGCGGGCCCGCCCCAGTCGAGCTTCACGGCGGTGTGCACATTCGTGCGACGCTCGGACGCGGTGGCGACGAACGCCGCCTTCTTCCACGGGCCGGCCTCGAGTTCGTGCCGCGGCGCCGCCGCACGGAGGACAAGGCGTACGGTGCTCCAGTCCTTCCCCACGAGGTGGAGTGCGATCCTTCTGTCGCGTTCCGAAACCGTCGACTCGTACGGAAGGGGTACGTCGTCCAGGCGCACCTCGTGGACGGTGAGCGTGACCTCGTCGGCCAGCACCGGGTAGGGGGCGATCCGCCTCACCGTCCACCGTCCTTGGCCTGGACGACGTCGACCTCGGCCATCGCCATGTGCGCGGGCACCGGATGGCTGCTCACGTCGCTCACGCCGGCGAACACCGCGACGCGCTCATTCGGGTCGCATATCAGCACGTCTCCGCTCACCTCACAGTGGGATTCCGCCACGAGCTTCGCCCACCGTGCCTCGGGCTTCGGCCCGGACCGCGTCGCGAAGCGAAGGATGGGACGAAGGAACCACGGATCCCGCCGCTCCTCCGGGAGTCTGATCTCGACCCGGAGGCGCCAGGCTCCTTCGTCGTTCAGCTCTCCGGTGACGCTCCGTACCGTCGGGTAACCGGGCCTACGAGGCGGCGGCGTCGGGTGGAGTCCCATCAGTTCTCGAAGCACGGCCGGCGGGCCGTCGTCGGAGGCGGCTCTCTCGCTCGGAGTCACCACCCTGCGAACCTCGGCATAGACCTCACCGAGGAAATCCCGCAGCCGGGTCGCGGCCCCGCGGGCGTAGGTGGTGGTCAGGTCCTCGGTGGCCTTCCAGGCGTTGTGCTCGGGGGGTTCGGCGGCGCGGAGGAACTCCTCGGCCCGCGCGTCCTCGTCCAGGTCTCGTCCTGTCGCGGTGCCCGCCAGCAGCACGGCCTGGAACGGCACGGCTCCGAACGGCAACCTGCTGACCGTCCGGTCCAACACGGTCATGCGTGTTCCCCGCATTCCGACGACGTGGTTCGCTCGCTCGTCGGAGTCGGTCGTCGGGGTCACCAGCAGGACGGCACGGTGCTCGATCGGATCGCCCTTCGCCTCCGTCTTCCGCCGCGGTACGCGCAGCGTCACGGCGACTTCGACGACGTCATCGGCATTCGTGATCCGTACGTCGGCGTCGCCCTCACGTTTGATCGTCTTGCCCTCGAGGAAGGCACGGAGCGCGCGCGACCTCGCGGGTTCGTACCGGTGAGGGTTCACCCGCTCTTCGGGGACGACGACATCGCCGTTGCGGAGCGCCACCACGGAGGCCTCCAGCGGGGGCGCGGTGCCCTCCGTCGACACCATCGACGCCCAGAAATTGGTGGCCAGGGCCTGAACCAGGGTCGCGTGAAGCTTCTCCAGCGTGGTCGCTTCACCGGCAGGGTCGTAAGCGCCCACGATAAGGAAACTGGTGCCCGGGTCGGAACTCTCCCGGGCGAGATACAGTTCCTGGACGGTACGCTCGGTCGCCCACCAGGATCGGGCGGCCGCCTCCCCGCGCGTCGGATCCGGTTCCCCCAGCCAAGCGGGCCCGGCGTATTCCTCACCGTCCAACTTGTGCCAGGGCAGATCGATCCGTCCGATGACGCGACGCTCCCGCCGGCCCTCGAACGGTTCGGAGAGGGTGCTGTTCATGATCACGAGGCCGAACTGACTGGCACCCCAGATGGTGGCCTTGCCCAGGCCGAAGGAACCGCCCGCCGTTCCTTTCTTATGGCTGTCCAGTTGGCGCCGGACCACGGCGGCGAACCGACCGTCGTCGTACTCGGGGCCGGTGAGGCCGTGGGCGTTGTAGTCGTCGATGCGCAAAAGCAGCAGGGTGCCGTTCTCGCCGAGCTCCCGCAGACCGTTCGCCAGCACCCGGCCCACCTTCTGGGACGTGTCGCCCGCCGCCTTGATGTGAGGGACGAGGTCGTCCCAAAGGATGGCCTCCTGAAACCGTCGGAGTCTCTCCCCCGAGATCTCGTGGAGTGTGAAGCGTACCCGGACCGAACGATCGGGGTGGAAGCGCTCGTCAAGGCTGTTCTGAGCGGCCTCACGTGCGGTGACCGCCAACGAGGAGTCGAAGGCGAACGCCGCCGCGTTCCCGAGCTCCCTCCCACCATCGATGTGGGCCGGGCGGTACTGCCATCTGATGAAACCGCTGGATTCCGGTGCCTCGTCACGCGTCACGGATGCGCCGGCGGCGAGCCCGAGGACCTCCTCGATCGCCTGGATCTTCTCGATCCGTGGCATGGCCCGCCCGGTGATCCAGGCCGAGACGGCGGCGCGTGTGACGTCGAGTTTCGCCGCCAGCTCCGACTGGCTCATGCCCTTGCGGCGCAGCTGTCGCGCCAGCCAGGCGCCGAACGCCTCGGGGTCTTGGGTGATGCCGTCCTGCGTCATCGGGATCTCTCCGACTGGAGGGGAGCTATTTGACAGCAGAGCTTAGCGTCAAACGATGCTTGACACCATACCTCTTATATATAGGGCTGCGGGCCCCGCGACCGCGGAGGCCTTACAGCGCCCCCAAGGCAACATACTTGGACAAGTCGGACAAAACGTCCCAAGTGCTGCCACCCTCGGCGGCGATCGACCGTTGACGGCCTGCGGGGGCCCAGGCGCGACCAGCGGAAACCGCTTTCCGTACCCAGGTGAGAGAGATCCGTCCGGTCGCGGACGGCCGGAAACCCCGATCCGCCTGGATACGACCGACGAACACCACCCCAAGTAGAGACGACCACCATAAGCCCGACCGAGCAAAGAAGCGCCTCACGACGAAAGATAAGCTTTCTACGCTAGCATCACCCGTGAACTTCCGCAAAACGAAAGACCTTCTACGCCCCGACCCACACCCCCGACGCCGGATTTTTCCCCTGCAGACCCATTTCGTGTCCGACCGTCCGATTTCCAAGCCTGGAAACAGCCCTTGACAAATGTGAGCGCGATATGGAACGCTATCGGCCAAACGAAATCTCCTAGCGAACGGCAAGGAGGACCGAGGGCCGAGCTCGCGAAGGCGTATTCCGGGAACGACCGGATCCTTCCGGTGCGCTTCCCCATGGGGCAAGGAAGGGCTGAACAAACGACCGTCCTACCCCCGTGATCGAGCGCATCCTTCGCCCTTTCCGGGCTGCGGTGGCGCGACCACCCCGAGGTTCCCCCATGCACAAAGAGAGCCCTTCCGGGCGGGAGAGGAGAAGTCCATGGCGACGCACACGCACGTCCGTCTCTGGTTCTCCGGGATCGGTACGAAGCCAGGTGACGGCCATTATTGAGATCAACACGCAGGAGGAGCGGGAGGCGGACATGCGTGTCCCCGAGAAGCACGGCATCTTTTGTCCGACGTCGCACTCCTCCCTGGCCGTGCAGGAGGAATCCGCCAAGCCCGCGAACCAGCAGGAAGTGCATGAGAAGAATCGGGAAGGACGTGGTTCGGCGACGTTCTGGAAGAGCCATTTAGGGGCCGTGCTGCTGGCCAGGATCGCCGAGCTGAGCCTGTTCGATCTCCTCGCTCACCTGTTTGAGTAAGCAAGACGCATTCCCCTCCTTCCCACATGCGGATTAAGGCAAGGTGTGTCGAGCAATGAGCACCGAGAGGCCCACCGTACTGCAGCTCATCCACGAGCAGACCGCGCGCGTATTGGAGACGTACCGGATCGATCCCGGACTCATCCAGGAGCACGCGAACGCCGAACGCAACATCAAGGAAGGCGGCTACGGCGACCGTCAGATCTATGAGCTCGTCCAGAACGGGGCCGACGAGCTGAGAAACGATCGCGGAGGCGAGATCGCCGTCGTTCTCACCGACACGCACCTGTACTGCGCGAACCAGGGAACCGCGATCACTCCCGAGGGCGTGGACACCATTCTGCGCATGGGCGTGTCCCGTAAGCGGGGCGGCCAGATCGGCCGCTTCGGTGTCGGGGTGAAGTCGTACCTGAGCGTCACCGACACGCCGGAATTCTTCAGTCGCGAGGACGACAAGAGCTTCGGCTTCGATAAGGAGTGGGCGGCTCAGGAGATCAGACGCGTCCAGCCCGCGGCAAAGGACACGCCCGTCCTGCGGATGGCCCGTCCCCTCGACCGCGACCGCGAGGCCGCCGCCGACCCGGTTCTCAAGGAGCTGTTGAGCTGGGCCACGACGGTCGTCCGGCTGCCTCTGAAGCCGTCCGCGGTCGAGCGGCTTGCCAGGGACATCGAGTACTTCCCCGCCGAGTTCGCGCTCTTCTCCCCCCACGTCGGCACCGTCACGCTGGAGGATCGGCGCGTCAGCCGGAAGAAGAAGGCGACCTGGCAGATCTTCCAGCACGTCGACGGGGACCGACACCGCTTGCAGAAGGTCAAGGTCGAAGGGGAGGAGGAGCAGAGCCACAGCGAGGCGTGGCGGGTGTTCACCGATATCTACCGTCCCTCGCGGGAGGCGCTGGAGGACGCCGGCGAACTCCATGACCGCCCCGAGATCGACATCGCCTGGGCCGTCCCCGAGGACCCGGAACGCGCTCGGGAACGTGGGGAGTTCTGGGCCTATTTCCCGACCAACTACACGCTCACGCTCCGGGGCATCGTCAACGCGCCGTGGAAGACCGGCACGGACCGCCAGAACCTCTATGCCGGCAACCGATACAACACCGAGTTGATCACTGAGGTCGCCGAGCTGGTCGTACACTCCTTCCCGCGCCTCGCGCGGGAAGGAGACCCCGCCGCATACCTGGAGTACGCGCCGGCCCGAGGCCGCGAAGAACCTCAGTGGGCCGCGCGCGACCTCGTCGCGAAGATCTGGGAGACGGCGGCGCGTAGCCGCGTCTTCCCAGATCAGAACGGGCACTTCGGCACGCCGAGAGAGGTGCGCGTACACCCCGAGAACCTGCGCCCCGAGTGGCTCGACTTGTGGGCCGGGTACCCGGGACGTCCGACGAACTGGATCCACCACTCCGTGGATAAGAGCAAGCGTCGGCGAGACAGCGTCAACCGGATCCTCGAGCATGCCAAGATCTCCGCGGCCGACGCCCAGGAATGGCTGGAAGCGCTCGTCTCCGACGGTTCCCCCGAGGCGTCGGCCAGGGCCATCCTGATCGCCGCCGGCATGAAGGAGACCGGTCACAAGGAAGCCGACAACGCGTTGCGCGCCCGCATCGTCCTCACCGAATCCGAGGGCATGGTCGCGCCGTCGAATCGGATCTTCCGCCGTTCCACCGACGACGGCCTCGCGGACACGACGATCTATGTCGACGAACGGGTGTACACGGGAAACCCCGCCGTCATCAGGGCTCTGGACGTCCTGGGCATCCGCGAGGCCGATCCCGCCGGCCGTTTGGCCTCCGTGGTGGAGCGGGGATTCCACGGATACGGCGACCGCGACTGGACCGCGTTCTGGGAGCTCGTCCGGCTGGCCGGGCCCGCGGGGGTGCGGGCCGCGTTCCACGGGCGTGACGACACGGACAAGGTCGTCCGGGTTCGCACGATGGCGGGTGACTTCCGCCCGATCAAGGATTGCCTCTTGCCCGGGCGCGTGGTGCCCAGGGACGGCTCGCGGGACAAGCACGTCGCAGTGGACATGGATTTCCACCGTGACGACCGGACGGCCCTCCTCGAACTCGGGCTCCTCGAAGTGCCGAAGACCGATGTCGATCCCGAAGGCGAGAGCTGGTTCGAGGCCTATAAAGAGGCCTATTGGAAGTTGTACGTGGCCAGGCTGCCTGCCTCGGAGTCCCGCCCGACCCTGGCGAAGATGCACTTCTCCGGGTCCCGTCCGGCAGGGCCACTGCACTTCCTGGAGCTGCTCTCCCCGGAGGGGCGGGCGGCCTTCCTCCAGAACATCCCGTCCGGCGGAGCGGTACTGAACTGGACGATGCAGCCGGGCAACAAGGGCGCGGCGAGCCGACTGACGATCCCCTCTCCGATCCGCTGGATGGCGCGCCGGCACGGCTACCTGCAGACCTCGCGTGGGCTGCGGAAGGTCACCGAATGCGTCGGACCGGGTCTGCGCATGTACCGGGACATCCTGCCGGTCGCGGAGGTGTCCGACAGCATCGCCACCATGCTGAGGCTGCCGCTTCGGCTCGACGAGCTGACGGACGGTCACTGGAAGGAGATCGTCGCGGAGGCGTCCGCCTCCACCGACGACACTTTCCCGGGCCGGGTCTATGCGCTGCTGTTCGATGCGGGCGCGGCCTTCCCGGAGGAAGAGACCACGCGCTGCCGGGTCGGCGACGAGTGGCGCAGCGACGTGGACGACAGCGAGATCGTCGTCACCGCGAATCGGAAGGAATACGAGGCCCTCATCCGCGAACGGATTCCCGCCCTGCTGGTTCCTTCGGACGATCTCGCAGAACGGATGCGGGAGGAGTGGGGCATGCTCGCGCCCTCCGACGTGATCCAGAAGGAGATCCAGCGCGTCGAGCCGTCGGACCCCGTACCACTCCTCGAAGAGTTCCCCCACCTCAAGATGGTGCGGCGGTCTCAGGTCGAAGGGTGGTCCACCGTACGTTGCGGCGACCTGCAGGAGATCATCCGGACCCCGAACGGCATGCGCACGGAGACCATCCCGATGGCGGTACTTCCGCAAGAGCGACAGATCCTCGTCCGGATGCCGGTCGATGACCTTCAGGTGCTCCAGACCGTGGACCGGGCGCTCAAGCTCAACCTCGGCCCGGCCGGCTGCAAGGGCATCCTCGAACGGCGGGAACAGCAGCGGAGCAACGAGCGTCTGCAGCGGGTCCGCCAGGCGAAGGATCTGCCCGAGAAGCTGCGGCTTCTGGTGGGCGAGGAGTCCCTGCGGAAGGCCCTGCCGACAGGGCTGCTGGAGAGGGAGGAGGCCGAGAAGGGACCCGTCGACGCCCGACGGATCGCCGAGCTCGCGCACAACGCCTACAGGACCACGGTGCTGCAGGTGTACAGGAAGGACATCGAGGCGGCCACCGGGATCTCCGCAAGCTTCAACGGTGACGCGCACTCCTTGCGCATCGTCAGCGACCTGGGGTTCTCCGAGTCCTACGCGGGCACCAGGCCGCAGGTCCTGCCGGCGGTGGAGAAGGTCAACGGCCCGACCGCCTTCCCCCGACTGCACGACTACCAGGAGAAGCTCGCACAGCGGGCGTTCGATCTGCTGACGAAGTACGAGGCTCCGCGGGCCATGCTCTGCCTGCCGACCGGTGCCGGGAAGACGCGCGTCACGGCCGAGGCCGTGATCCGTGTGATCAAGGAACGCGGCCTCGGCGGCAAGCCGGTGCTGTGGATCGCGCAGAGCGAGGAGCTGTGCGAGCAGGCGGTGCAGAGCTGGGCCTTCGTCTGGTCGAAGGTGGGGCCCGAGGAACAGCTCGTCATCAACCGCCTGTGGGCGAACCGCGAGGCCGCTCCGAGCAGCGACACGCCTCAGCTGGTCGTGGCGACGGACGCGAAGCTGGAGGTGTGCCTTGGCAAGCCGGAGTACGCCTGGCTCCGCGATCCGGCGATCGTGATCGTGGACGAGGCGCACACCTCCATCACGTCGCGCTACACGGAGATCCTCGCGCTGCTCGGGCTCACCCGCCACAGGACGTCGCGGCCACTGCTCGGACTGACCGCCACTCCCTTCCGCGGCTTCAACGAGGCGGAGACGCGTCGCCTCGTGGAGCGGTACGGAGGCGTGCGACTCGACGAAGGCATCTTCGAGACCGACGATCCGTACTCCGAGCTCCAGGAGCTCGGGGTGCTCGCCCGGGTCGACCATCGGGAGCTCAAGGGCTCGACCCTCGAGCTGTCGCCGGAGGATCTGCAGCGGACGGCCTTCGACGGCGCACGACTCCCCGCCTCGGTGGAGGAGAGGCTCGGTCAGGACACGGAACGCAACAACACGCTCCTCAAGGAGATCGAGGCGTTGCCGCGGGACAGCCAGATCCTGCTCTTCGCTACCTCGGTCAACCACGCCAGGTTGATGGCGGCCCTGCTAAACGACCGCGGCATTCCGGCCGAGGCGATCGACTCCACGACCCAGGCCGCCCACCGACGTAGCGTGATCGAGAACTTCCGTGCCAAGAAGATCCGAGTCCTGACCAACTACAACGTCCTCGCCCAAGGCTTCGACGCGCCGGCCACCGACGTGGTCATCGTCGCCCGCCCCACCTACAGCCCGAACGTCTACCAGCAGATGATCGGCCGTGGACTTCGGGGCCCGAGGAACGGCGGCAAGGAGGTCTGTCTGATCCTCGACGTGGCCGACAACATCGTCAACTTCGACCGGCAACTGGCCTTCACCCAGTTCGAGTACCTGTGGAGAAAGCAGTGAGCGACGCCTACGGCGGAATCCCCCCGCTCACCGACGAGCAGCGAGCCGTCGTCGAACTGCCCGCCGACGCGATGGCCCTGGTCACCGCGCCGGCGGGCGCCGGCAAGACGTACACCTTGGTACGCCGCCTGGACCGGCTGGTCGCCGAGGAGGATCTCAGCGCCGGTGAGATCCTGGTGCTCACCTTCTCCAGGGCCGCCGTGCGGGAGCTTCGCGAGCGGCTCCTGCGGCACGGCGACGCGGCACGGCACGTTCGGGTGCAGACCTTCGACTCCTGGGCCTTGGACATGCTCACCAAGGTCGACGAGCAGGGCGGCTGGTACGAGAGGTCGTTCGACGACCGGATCAAAGGCGCCTTGGACGCGCTGGAGAAGGGGCTTGCCGACGACCTCTACGAGGACCTTCGGCACGTCGTCATCGACGAGGTCCAGGATCTCGTCGGCATCCGGCGAGACCTGGTGGAGGCGCTGCTCGACCGGTTCGAGTGCGGGTTCACCATCGTGGGTGACCCGGCCCAGGCGATCTACGGGTTCAGCGTCAAGGACCCGGAGGAGCGTGCCGGCGAGACGAACAGGTTCTTCGAATGGCTGCGGCTCACCTTCGGCGAGGATCTGATCGAGCTGAGCCTGACCGAGAACTTCCGGGCCGCCGGTACGGACGCCAAGACCGCGCTCGAGTTCGGGCCACGGCTGCGTCGGCTCTCGGAACGGTCCGGTGAGGACGGTGCAAGGCTCTATCAGGAGTTGCGGGCCGCGCTCCAAGGACTGATCCAGTTCGGGGGCTTCGACGAGCTGGCGGCGGACGCCCTCACGAACTACGAGGGAACGACCGCGATCCTGTGCCGGAACAACGGGCAGGCGCTGATCGTCTCCGAGCGCCTGCACGCCATCGGTGTCCCCCACCGGCTCCAGCGATCGGCCCAGGATCGGCTGGTGCCGGCGTGGGTTGGCATGCTCATGGCCCGGTGCGACGCGGCGTCGCTGAGGCGGGAAAGGTTTGACGAGCTCGTCGCCGATCTGCCCATTCCCGAGGACACGAGCATCGATCTGCTGTGGCGGGCGCTGCTGAGGACCGGTGCGAACCCCCGCGCGGAGCGGTTGGACCTTGTCCGGCTTCGGGCCGCGATCGCCGGGGGTCGTCTGCCCGACGAACTCACCGCGCAGCCGCCCGCCAAGGTCGTGGTGTCGTCCATTCACCGGGCCAAGGGCCTTGAGTTCGACCGGGTGCTCGTGGTCGACCCCGGCCCCTTCGATCCTGGGCGCGGGAAGGACGACCGGGACCGTCGGGAGATCGACGAGGAGGCCCGTCTCCTCTATGTGGCGATGACCCGGCCGCGAATGGAGTTGTATTCACTCGGTGAGATCGACATGCGGTATATCCGCGTCGACGAGCGAACCGACCGTTGGGGGCGTTTCTCCTATCTTCGGTGGATGCGCCGTGGAATGGAGATGGTCGCGGGCGACGTCGCCACCGTTCAGCCGGCCGGCACGCTTGATTTCCAGGACTCCCCCACCGAACTGCAGCACTATCTCGCGACCGCCGTACGGCCAGGTGACCCCGTGCGGTTGGAGCGCCTCCATCCCCATCCGATCGGACTTGAGGAAAGCCCGCCGTACGTCATCCGCCACGGGGAGCGTCTGATCGGAACGGTGTCCGAATCCTTCCGGGCCGACCTCTACCGATTTCTGAAGACGAGTAAGACATACGTCCCGCAGAACTTCCCCGCCGTGATCGATAATGTCCGGATCGACGCGGTGGAGACGGTCGCCGGCAGTGAGGCGGCGGGTATTCGAGCGGGTCTGAACGAGCACGGAGTCTGGCTCGCGCCCCGACTCGTGGGGCTGTCCACCTTCATTTGGGACGACAAGAACCGGGAAGCGGGTTCCGATGTCGAAGCACGCTGAGCACTACGCCTTCCGACGCGAGCTGGTCGAGCGGTTGCGGCTCGACATGATGGGACCGGTCGGCGGTGAGCATGAGATCCTCGACGACCCACCCTCCACCGCCTACATCACGGGTGTTCTCTATCCCCGGTCCCGCGACGACGATGCCGCGGAGGAGGCCGCGGAGCGGGACGTCGATCTCTCCCCGGAGACCGGGGCCAAGGACGAGACGCCCGACACCGGGGTCTCCCTCGCCAACGAGCAGGCGCCCTCCTCCATGGGGTTGACCTTCGCCGTGGACGCCCAGGCCTCGCCGAACATCACGGTGACCGTGACGGCCGCAACGTACGAGCCCGTCGACGCCGAAGGCCGTCCGGCGGAGGCGCGGCGCTCCGCACGGCGTGCCCTCGACGAGGCACTGCGTTGGCGTCGCGTCCCCTTGGAACCCGCCCCTGTGCGAATCGACGTCCGTACCCCCCGGCAGCTGGTGGAGCCGCTCGCCCCGGGCCTCGAACTTCGGGTCCGCGTGCGTGAGCCCAGGGACGGCATCGTCTCCGTCACCGTCGCCCTGGTCGACACCTACGTGATCGGCCCCAGGGAGATCCGCGACCCTTACTGCTTCTTCCAGCCGCGGATTCGGGTCGCCGGCGAGGACGGAACCACGCCCTTCGTCGAGCGTCCGGTGCCGGTCGGCGCGGACGAGGCGGACGTTCGCGCCAACCGCCTCCTCTACCGATACGCTCCCGGCTTCGCCGTCGGCCACGGATGCGCCGTCGACTGGCACTGGGAGCCGCCTGCTCCCCGGGACCCCGCACTTCTCGGGAGGGCTCCGGCGGCGGTGTCCGAGCTGTGGACGGAGTTCGTTCCGGAGAAGGAGGTTCTGCTCACCGACTCCAATCCGGAGATCGACGACTCCGCGCTCCGCATGATCGATCTGGCCAGGAAACCGGACGACGAGATCCTGGACGGCCTGCGCAGGCTGGTCGACGGCTATCGCGCGTGGATCGCCGAACGCGCCGAGGAGTCGCGCCTCCTCGGCACCACCGACTTCGCCGACGCCGCGAGGGAGCAGATCCGCCAGTGCGAACGGGCCTGCGACCGGATGGCGTCGGGCATCGAGACGCTGCGCAGAGACCCCGTCGTCATGACCGCGTTCCGCCTGGCCAACCAGGCCATGGCGCTGCAGCGTGGCCGTACGAGCTGGATCAAGGGCGGCAAGCGGGGAGACGTCGAACTCGACGGCCGGTGGCGGCCGTTCCAGATCGCCTTCCTGCTGCTCTGCCTGGACGGCATCGTCGATCCCGACCACCCGGACAGGAACCTGGTCGACCTCCTGTGGTTCCCGACCGGTGGTGGTAAGACCGAGGCCTATCTGGGGATCATCGCCTTCACCGTGTTCCTGCGCCGTTTGCGCATGGGCGAGGCCGGCGGCGGGGTCACCGCGATCATGCGGTACACGCTGCGGCTGCTCACCCTCCAACAGTTCGAACGGGCCGCCGCGCTCATCTGCGCGATGGAGATCATCCGCCGCACTCAGCCCGAGAAACTCGGCGAGGAGCCGATCTCCATCGGCATGTGGGTGGGTTCCGACGCCACGCCGAACAACCTGAAGGACGCGGAGAAGAGCCTCAGGGATCTGCGCCGGGGGCGCGAGCTGTACCAGAAGAATCCGGTACAGCTTCGCTTCTGTCCATGGTGTGGAACGGCCATGGGGCCGGACGGGTACGAGGTCGACGCCGCCTCCGGCACCATGCGCGTTTTCTGCCCCGATGAGAACTGCGACTTCCACTTCGCGCTGCCGGTACACGTGGTCGACCAGGTGATCTACCAGGTCCGTCCCACGCTGATCATCGCGACGGTGGACAAGTTCGCGCAGATCGCGTGGCGGGCCGAGGTCGCCGCGCTCTTCAACCGGGACCGCTCCGGTACCCGCCCGCCCGAACTCATCGTCCAAGACGAGCTTCACCTCATCTCCGGCCCGCTGGGCAGTCTCACCGGCCTCTACGAGACCGCCGTGGACGCCGCCGCGGACCAGCCCAAAGTGATCGCCTCGACCGCGACCATCCGCCGCGCGAAGGAGCAGGTGAGGAGCCTCTTCGCACGGGACGTGGCCCAGTTCCCGCCGGCGGGGCTGGACGCGCGCGACTCGTGGTTCGCCGTGGAGGCGCCGGCCGAGAGGAAGGCGTCGCGTCTCTATGTCGGGCTCCTTGCACCCAACACCAGTCAGGCCACCCTGCTGATCCGCGCCTACGCGGCGCTTCTGCACCACGCCAACGAGATCGAGGCCTCCGAATCCGTTCGGGACGCCTACTGGACGTTGATCGGCTACTTCAACAGCCTCCGTCTGCTCGCGGCGGCCGATCTGCAGGTACGGGACGACGTCCAGGATCGTCTGAAGGTCCTGGCGGAGCGACACCAAACCCGAAAGCGCGACGCCGACGAACCCATCCAGCTGACCAGCCGGGTGAAGTCCAGCGACATTCCGAAGTACCTGAAGCAGCTCGAGGTCATGTTCCCGAACGAGGGTGCCCTCGACACGGTGTTGGCGACCAACATGATCTCCGTCGGTGTGGACGTGGACCGCCTGGGCCTCATGGCGATCATGGGGCAGCCGCAGACCACCGCCGAGTACATCCAGTCGAGCAGCCGTGTGGGACGTCAGCACCCCGGGCTCGTCGTGGTGCTCTACAACGCGGGACGGTCCCGTGACCGCTCCCACTACGAGCACTTCGTCCCCTACCACTCCGCGCTCTACCGGCAGGTCGAATCGACCAGTGTCACCCCGTTCTCGTCCCGGGCACGCGACCGGGCGCTCCACGCCGTGCTGGTCGGCATGGCCCGACTCCTCTACCCCGAGCTGCGCCCCAACGGGGCGGCCGCCCGCATCCGCGACCACGAAAGCCGCATCGAGGAACTTGTCGACCTGATCCTCGCGCGGGTCAAGGCGGTGGACGAGAACGAGCTGCCCGGCACCGAGGACGACCTCAGGGAGATCGTCAAGGCGTGGTCGACGCTGGCCGCGGGCAACCCGGACCTGGTGTACGAGGCCAAGCCGAGGTTCAAGCGCAGCGAGGTCCGAGTCGCGGACACGGCTCTGCTCTGCACACACACCGACAACGATCTCCTCGACGCGTTCCCGACCCTGTGGAGTCTGCGGGACGTCGACGCCGAGTCCCACCTCTACCTGGAGAACTGAGATGGCACTGCGTACCGGACGGGCCCGCCGGTCGGGCGAGAACGGTGAAGCGAAGATCACGAGGAAGCCGCTGGGATCGGTCCGACGGGCTCAGACGATCACCACTTACGGAGTGGGGGCGCTGGTCGCCGTTGAGGACCGGTCGTACATCGTCAGTGGATTGGACACCTGGGCGGTCTCCAAGGACGACGCCATCTACGAGCCGCGTCTCCAGCACTGGCTCGGGGTGTCCAGGTTCCAGCTTCCGCCCGCGGCCGATCCGCCGGCCGGAGACGGAATCAGGGTGCGCCTGTTCCCGACGATGTACTCCTGCGCCGGCTGTAAGAAACTTCAGGAGTTTCGGAGGTTCGGCTCGCCGTCGGGCAAGAGCCTGTGCGGTGCCTGCGAAGCGCCCCTCACCCCCTCGCGGTTCGTGATCGCCTGCGAGAACGGGCACATCGACGACTTCCCCTACTTCGAATGGGTTCATCGGAAGAGGGACGCCTCCACGGGTGAACGCGAATCGGTCAGACACGAATTGTCGCTCGAGACCACCGGGCAGACGGCGTCGCTCCGCTCCGTGGTGATCAAGTGCTCGTGCGGCATTCCGCCCGTGTCCATGGAAGGTGCATTCGACGCCTTCGCCCTGCGCGACCTTGGTATCAAGTGCAGGGGACGCCGCCCATGGCTGGGCGACGACGCCGAGCCGGGTTGCCAAGCCGTGCCGCGGACCCTGCAGCGCGGTGCCTCGGCGGCCTGGTTCCCGATCAACAGGTCGGCGCTGTCGATCCCCCCGTGGTCGGAGACCCTTCAGCAGCGGTTGGACCCCCACTTCCCGAAGCTGCTCGAGCGCATCAAGAAGGGCGCCTCCGAGGAGGACATGCGCGATGCCATCGACCTGCTCGGGATCTGCGACGACAGCCGTTTCACGGTCACCGACGTGCTCGCGGCCATCCGGAGACGGATGGAACTCGCCGATAGCGAGGTACCCGAGTCGGACGAGGAGGTGTCCTTCGAATCGGCGAGTGCACTTCGTCGAGAGGAATACGAAAAGCTCTACGACGGCACCGCGGCGGTCGACCGAGGTGACGACTTCGAATGCGTGCCTCCCTCCGGGCACGGCCGTGAACCGCTGCCGTACGGCATCGCACGTTCCATGCTCGTGAAGCGACTTCGAGAGGTCCGAGCGCTCGAGTCGTTCACCCGCGTCACCATTCCCGATCCGACCAACAGCGATCTGCGAAAAGCGGCCCTTTCCAAGGGGGCGATCGACTGGCTCCCCGCCATCGAGGTCAGCGGCGAAGGGGTCTTCCTCGCCTTCGACCTGGATCGGCTCCGGGAGTGGGAGCAGCGGCCCGGCCCCGTGGAGCGGGCCAAGCGCATCCGAGAGAGGCACACCAGGTTGCTGCGTGAACGGGCGGAGCGGTTCGGCACGCGGAAGGCTCAGAGTGAAATCCGCTCGCCGGTGACCCCGCGTTACGTCCTCCTCCATACGCTGGCGCACATCCTGATCAACGAGTGGAGCCTCGACTGCGGCTATCCCGCAGCGGCACTCCGCGAGCGGCTTTACGTCTCCAAGCACATGGCCGGTGTCCTGATCTACACCGCGACGAGCGACTCGGCGGGCAGCCTGGGCGGTCTGGTGGCCCAGGGTGAGCACATCAAGTTGCGCGAAACACTCGAATCGGCTCTCAGGCGCGCGGAATGGTGCTCGCAGGATCCGCCGTGCATGGAGTCCGAGGCGAGCGGGGTCGACAGCCTCAACCTCGCGGCCTGCTACGCCTGCGTGCTGCTGCCCGAGACCAGCTGTGAGGTCAACAACGTCTTCCTGGACCGCGCGATGCTGATCGGCACCCCGGACGATCCTCTGACGGGCTTCTTCCGTACCGACCGACAGATATGACCGAATGTCCCGGTCCGGTCTCACACGACCGGGCCGGGACTTTCCTGCGTCGGGGGCATGTCCCATTCGGCGTCCCTTCACGGCGCGGGCACGAAAGGGGAGGTTGGTCGGACCGTTCGAGGACGGTATGCGGATCGGTTCGGGTCAGCCCCGCCAATGATCGACGATCGCCGCGATCTCCTCGTCCGTGACCGCCGCCAGCCGCAGCTCGCGGATCGGGCGACGCCTGGCGCCGATGAGCAGCGCCTCTCCCTCCCACAGTTCCTGGGCTCCCGGCTGATCGAGTACGCGGATGCTCTCCTCGACCGAGGCCGCCTTGAGCGCCAGTCGAGCCGGAATGTAGCCCTTGACGCGGTTGGTGATCGTTCGCTCGTTCGGGGAGGTCGTACGGGCGACTACGTGAACCCCGACCGCCCGCCCCTCCCGGACGAGCTCCGCGAGGGTCGACTCGGCCGAGGGAAGCCGCATGAATTCGTCCAGCTCGTCGATGACCACCAGGATCCGCGGGTGGACCGATTCGATGCTCCCCAGGGCGGCGATCGGAACCGCCACCCGTTTTTCCCGGACCAGGCGGTTGAATTCCTCCGTGGTGCGGCAGTGCGTCGCGGACAGGTCGGCGTAGCGCCGCTCCATCTCGGCCACGACCCAGGTCAGAAGATCCTGTTCGGTGATCTGGTGGGAGACGTCGAGGAACGGGGTCAACCCCCCTTTCCTGGAGTCGATCAGTACCAGGCGGAGCTCCATCGGAGTCCATCGCATCAAGGTCGCGGCCACGATGGTGCGCATTGGGTCCGGCTTGATGGAGTCTCCTCCGATCAGGAGATGCGGAGACTCCTTGAGATCCACCACCGCGGGGGTTCCGTCCCTGTCACGCCCGAGGACGAGCTCGTCCCGGGAGGAGACCTCTCGAAGCAGATCACCGAGGCTGATCAGATCGGGGACCCGTTGCCGCACCTCGAGTCCCACCGCGGCGACGCCGGGGAGCGGGGAGGAGGAGCGCTCCATGGGCACGAGTCGGATCACGGAGCCGTCCAAGGCCCTGGCGAAGGCGTCACGCAACGTGTACACCTCCGCCGAGGATGTCATAGGACCGAGAATGATCTCGAACCGGGTCAGGCCCGGAAGTCGGGCGTAGCCGGCCACCTTCGCATCGACACCCGCCTTCTGCAGCACCTGTTCTATGGCGGACGCCATGGCGTCGTCGATGTCCGTCCGCTTCCGTGGCGGAACACCGGCCTTCAGCAGCTCATACGGCGGCAATCGTCGAACGTTCCCGGACCGTTTTCCGGGTCGCGGCGGGGCCGGACGTTCGAGCATCGCCTTCAGTCGGGCCGCGACCTCGCTCGCCGTGCTCGGACGCTCCTCGGGTTTCTTGGCCAGCAGATGGAGGACCAGCTCGTTGAGCTCGACGGGAACATCGGCTCGCAGCTCGCTCGGCGCCTTCGGCTCATCACGACTGTGTCGCAGGGCCACCTGGATGGGGGTGTTGCCGTGGAAGGGCCGGTCGCCGGTGAGCATCTCGTAGAGCACGCAGCCCAATGAGTACAGGTCGCTCCGTTCCTCCGGCCGGCCGTCGAACTGCTCGGGCGCCATGTAGGCGACGGTGCCCACCTGTGCCGTCGCCTTACCGTCCGGGTCGATGACCCTTGCGATGCCGAAGTCGCAGAGCTTGGTGCGGTCCCCCGCGAGCAGCATGATGTTCGCGGGCTTGACGTCACGATGGATGATCCTCTTGGCGTGCGCCGCGGCGAGGGCGTCGGCGATATCGGCGCCGATCCTAATCACGCGATCGATCGGGAGACCGTCGGGTGCCTCGGCGATCACCCTCCTCAGGTCCGTGCCGTTCAGCAGCTCCATGACGAAGTACAGCCGCCCTTGGTCCTCGTCCGCGTCGTGGACGACGACGATCCCGGGGTGCTGGAGCCGTCCGCAGATCATCGCCTCGGACCTGAACCGCTCCACGCGACGCGGCTCGAGATCGGGGTGCCCGGGGTAGATCTTGACCGCCACGTCGCGGTGCAGCCGCAGGTCGAACCCCTTCCAGACCTCGCCCATGGCGCCTGCGCCCAGCTTCTCGTCCAGGCGGTAGCGACCGGACAGCGTGAGACCGCGCACGGCATCCTCCATTCCGATCAACGGCCGCGTAGACCGGCTTATCACGACACCCGCCCTGGGGAGGGAAGAACCCGTGACACCCGTGCACGGCCATGGCGTTCGGTCGAGCGCCCGGGCCGAGGCCGGGTCGCCCGCGGACGGCACCACGTCAACCGGTCCACAGCGCTGAGGCTGCAGAGCTCATCACCACATTGTGGTGCGGGGTGTAAAGGTTCCGGACCCGGACGCAAAGGCGGTTCGGCCTGCGTAGAGTTTGACCATGGCCGTGGCGAGACCGGTGGGCGCATCCAGCGAGGCCGTGCGCAAGAGCATGCAGGCGAACAAGGGCCGGGACACGAAGCCGGAACTCGCCCTGAGGCGCGCCGCGCATGCCCTCGGCCTGCGCTATCGCGTGTCGTCACGCCCCATCCCCACGATGCGGCGAACCGCCGACATGGTCTTCTCCAGGGCCAAGGTGGCCGTGTTCCTTGACGGATGCTTCTGGCACGGGTGCCCGGAACATCACACCAAGGCCGCTACCAACGCGGAATTCTGGGCGGAGAAGGTCAGGCGTACGCGTGAGCGTGACGCGGAGACCGACCGGATTCTCTCCGAGGCCGGATGGCTCGTCATCCGAGTGTGGGAGCACGAGGACCCACATAAGGCGGCCCTGCACATAGCGGAGCAGGTACGGCTGCGCAGAGGCTGATCCGCCGCTTGACGTCAGCCCGTAACGGGTCGTCGCTTGCCCCGGCCGAGCGGCCGCCCTGCCGGCTTCGCAGGGACGGCCGCTCTTGAATCGAGTCCTACCTCATATGGCGTTCGGTGGCGGCGAGGCCCGCCACCTGCTCGTCGGCGCCCGACGGGTCACTTGAGCGGACCCGAGCCGACGGGTGGCGCGGGATCGCGGTTAAGTGCGGTGAGGACTTCGGTGGCGGCGCGGTGGGCGGAGCGGACGGCGCCGTCCATGTGGCCTTCGCCGAGGTAGGAGGTCTCGCTGCCGGCCCAGTGGAGGGGGCCGATCGGGCGGGTGAGCCAGGCGTGGTGGGTGCCGAGGAGGCCTGGGGGGACGCGGGGGAGGCAGCCGGTCTGCCAGGGTTCGGTTGACCAGTCCTGTTCGTGGTACTCGATGGTGTCCCGGGCCTGCGGGCCGAACAGGATGGTCAGGTCGTCCACGATCCTTTGGCGGCGGTGGTCCCGGGCGTCGGGGTGGAGGAGGGCGGGGTCGTCGATCAGGGGGAGGCCGAGCAGGGCGAGGAGGATGCCGGGGCCGTCGCCTGGGGGTGAGACGTCGAAGGTGAGGCGGACGGTGCCGGTGTCGGTGACCGCGGCGCCGGTGAGACCGAGGTCGCGCCACCACGGACGGGGGTAGACGAGGTGGGCCTTGATGCCGCTGCCCGTCTGCCAGCGGCTTTGCAGGTCGGCACGTGGGGGTGGCAGGGGTGGGTCGTGGGCGATGGTGCGGGCGGTGGCCGGGTCCATGGCGATCACGACGCGGCGGGCCGTGATGGGGGTACGGCCGGGCACGGTGACGGTGGCCTGGTCGGCGGTACGGACGATTCGGGTGACCGGGTGGTCGAGCAGGATGCGGCCGGTCAGCTCGTGGGCGAGGCGGGTCGGCAGGGTTGCGGCGCCGCCGGCGATGCGGTAGGCGAGCGCGCCGTCGCGTACCCCGATCAGGCGGGACAGCCCGCCGTTGCCGCCGACGTGGGCTGCGAAGGCGAGGAGGGACAGCTCTTCGGGGCGGCAGGCGAAGCTGGCCGCGGTCGCGACCTGCAGGACGAGCCGGACGGCACGGGTGTGCACGTGGCGGTTGAGCCGGCCCGCCACGGTCTGGCTGTCGAGCCGGACGGCGTACGGGCCGGTCCACGGTGGTGGGCCGAGGCGGCGGGCCATGCGGTCGATGGCCCAGCGGGCGTGGGCGAGGTCGAGCAGCGCGGCCGGGCCGAGCCGCGGGAGGTCGCCGCGGTAGCGGTAGGTGCGGCCGCCCATGCGCAGCAGGTTCCGGCCCTCGGTGTACTGCGGGATGAGCTCGATGCCGAGTTCGTCGAGCAGGGCCAGTACCGCGTCCTGGCCGGGACCCACCCAGGCACCGCCGGCGTCCAGGGCGACGCCGGTGCTTGTGGTCGTGGTGAGCAGACGGCCGCCGACCCGGTTCTTGGCCTCAAGGACGAGGACGCGGAGGCCCGCGCGGTGCAGACGGGCGGTGACGAGGCCGGACAGTCCGGCGCCGATCACAACGACGTCGACCTCGAGGGGTGTGGGTGCGGTGGCCGGGGGTGTCATCGGGCACCCCCTGCGCAGGTACCGGGGCCAGGGTGGGCCCGCTCGTCGTCCGTGTGCTTGTGGAGGAGGCGCGGGTTCCGGTCGGGTACGGCGTCGGCGACGCGGGCCACGAAGCGGACTCGATCGTCGGTGGCGAGGTTCGTTGGCTGCGGCCCGTCGTGGTTGGGGCCGTAGGGGTCGGCCATGGGTCCTCCTGGTCGAGTCGGGTCGGGTCACGGACCCGCGACGCGGAGCCACCCTGGCGGGAACGCGACCGGGTCCGTGACATGACGGACTCCGTCAGCGCGCTCCCACCGACCACCATGGCGCTGACCTTGTTCTGTTCGGTTGACGCCGCCATGGTCACCCAACTCGAATTCATCGTCAAATCGGGCGTTGGTGCTCGCATGCCGGTTCCCATGCCGACAGGGGCGGCCGTTTTCGGTGTCCGCCGGTGACGGTCCTACGCCGAAGGCCGGCCGATCAGCGGTCGACGGGGTTCGCGTTCGCGGCCCACCCTGAACGGGTTCAGCGGGCTTGCGCCGAGTCGGCCGTGAAAGGGTCTTCCGAAAAGTGCGAGGAACCGGTTAGATAACGACATCCAGCCCACGCAGCCGACCCTTGAGGCCGGGCGAATGGGCTGGTAGGGACGCTCGCCAGGAGGTCGCCTTGGCCCGCATGAGGTACGACCTGAACCATGCGCGGGATCTCAGCGCGCCGCCCACGCCGGATGTTGAGCCGGTTCCCCCTCCGCTCTCGGGAAAGCGGGGCGGAAACAGCCTCACACCGGAGCGAATTCGCAACCACAACAAGTTGCTTTCCCGGAAGCGAAGAGTGTCCGTCATGCAGCTTCCACATTCGGATCCCCTTTACAAGTTGGTGCAGGAGGAGAGACGACGCAAGGCGCGGCTGAGGCGCTATCTGGAGGAACGTGAACGGCGGCGCAACGGGCTGTAGCGTCCCGCCTGGTTGACCTTGCTCCGCGTTCTCTTCGTGCGCTGCGTCTCCGCCGGGCATCGCCGCACCGAGGGGTCGAGGTAGCGGCCCGCCGCCCGACCTACCGCTCGTGGCCGCGAAGCCTCCCCGGTCGGCCCTGGTACGGCGAGCCTCGCCGGCGTGCCGGGCACCGATCGGCGCACGCATCGGACAACGCGTCGCCCGATGGCCTGGCCGCCCTTTTCGCCGCCGACGGGCGGTGGGCGGCGAAAAGGGCGGCCAGGCGTTCTCGACGGGGACGGCCTTCAAGCGGGCACGAGGCCGATGGCCTGCTTGGCGGCCAGGACTTTGGGGGTGGCGAGGTCGCGGGCGCGCTCGGCGCCGGTGCGCAGGATGTCGCGGACGTGTTCGGGGTGGCGGGACAGGTCGTGG